>Ga0209452_1000217_pt1 | contig 15331 bp, 15 predicted proteins | sample WorMetimpBELIZE1_FD_187388 | JGI IMG/M metagenome (GOLD analysis project Ga0209452, IMG submission 187388) | Marine gutless worms symbiont microbial communities from Max Planck institute for Marine Microbiology, Germany - Olavius imperfectus... | ecosystem: Host-associated > Annelida > Digestive... | reverse complement strand
CAAATCGTCTATTTCTATCGCCCCTTTTTTAGCTTTTGGCTTGACCGCTGAGCCAACAATAAGCGTTAAAATAATTGCAATGGCAATAACAAAGGTAACCGTTTTAGCAAAAAACAAACCGTATTCGTATAAAAATTCCAACTGGTTTCTCCATTTATAAATTTAAGCTAATTTATCATGCTTTATCACAAAAAAAAGCCACTAAACAGTGGCTTTTCAAGGTTAATAAGGTTTTTGCTGATTAATCAGTCACCACCTCTGGGTTACTGACTAATAACATACGACCACGTGCCGCTAAATAAGTCGCTACTTGCAGCTGCATTTCAGCGTTTGCGGCAGCACTGCCTTCAACAGTAGCCGCTTTAGCTTCATCTTGCGCTGGTGTTAAAATAGAGCCATGATGCCCTTTAGTGAATTTAACTAAGTAGCTTCCAGGGGTTTCACTTGGTGCTTGCGAAGTACTTACTGTTTCAAGACCCATTAAATTAGCTAAAGGAATTGTGCCCGATATAGGATTATTTGCAGCCGCTGGCGGTATAACTTGATCAGGTTTGTTATCAGCGCCATCGCCCACAACCACATTAGTGTATACAGGTGTACCTAATGCATTTACCGCTGCAGCGTAATTTGTTGGGTCGCCACTATCAAGTGCGGTTTGCGCAGCAAAAGCAAACTCGCTCATTACCCCTTGGATATTAGCAAGTTTTGTGGTTTCTCCTGCTGTAGTGAGTGAGGTTACATACGCCTGATAACCACAGGTTAAAAACGCTTCCATATCTGGTAGGAATGTACCACAGTTTGAAATAGCGTCTGCTTGTAGAAACTCATTAAATTCTTGTGATTCTGCAGTACCAGCCTGCGATAATACAGAGCCCTGAATAAATGGCCCAAACGCAGCTGACTCAAGTAAAAAGCTTGCGATACCACCACCGCCACTAGCAAGTGCTACGGTGTTGACCTTAAATAACGGGTCAACTGTGTCTGCAAGCGGGCTATTAGCCTGTGCTATAAATGCAGGTGCTACAATAGAGCCTAATGAGTGCCCTACATAGGTTACATCTTGAGCATTAATTGTTGCATCATTAATAAAGTTTAACCCTAAGCGTAAGCCTAATAAATCTGCAGATGATTGACGCAGGCTATCACGCGCAACTAATAGCGAGTTTAAATTCATGTAGCTAAGCACTGAACCTGTTGTTGCATTAAAGTCATCTGTACCATCTGCATCAACATCTACACCACGTTCGCCATGGCGAGGGTGATCGATTGCGGCGGTAGCAAAACCTTGAATTGAAAGCTGTGCAGTTAGCGCCAACATGCTTTCTTTGTCGGTTGTTATACCGTGTTGCATAATAACAACGGGCCAGCCTGCTTCTGGCATTTCAATGGGGTCAAGGCCTTGTGAATCACGAATAAAGTTAATAACCGGTAAAATCGGTTTAGTTATTTGCACTGGCACATTCGCCATGCTTTGTACTTTAGGAATAGAGTTATACTTAGTTAAATGGCGGGTAGAGTCTAAGCCTAAATCACGAAGCTGCCCATTACTTAATGCAGCACAAAGTGCATCATTTTCACTAATTGGCTCTGCAGGAAATGCTTCCCCTGCTGCTGCTTTGTAGCCTAAAATAGCTACCGCGTTGTCACACATACCTTGCCAATATGTATCATTTAAGTCGCTTATTTCAGTACCTGTTGGAGTGCCTAAATACATAGGTAACATAACGCTACCTTTTAAGTATTGCACACCAGAGAACGCATCCGATACGCTAACACCCGCAGCTGCAAATACTTGCTGTACATTTACCATTGCTTGTTCAGGTACATTTACCATTGGCTTTGGTAAAGCATCATTTTGCAAGCTCGCTGCTAGTAAGTTTTTAATTGTACCAAGTACAGGCCCTGCTGACTGGATGGTCATTGCCGCAGAGAATATAATGTCGTCTTTGGTGATGTCACCTGAACTTACCACTACATTTTCATAGCTATTTACTGCGGTTTGAAGACCTAGCTGTGCATCTGTAATTAATGGGGCTTCTTCACTGACTAAAGCATAAGTAGAAGATGGTTGAATAGAGCGCCCTTGAGAATCTTTTAACCCTGTGGTTAATACATTTATGTATGAACTACCCGGTGTGAATGGCTTTAAGGGTACAACAGCAACAGCGTCGCCAGAGGCTTGAGTAATAAAGTCTACCCCGTAGGTTAATTCGCCAACCAGTTTACACGCTGTACCAGCTGCAACCGTTGCACAGTCTGGATCGGTTAAGCTTGCCCCCATCACCACTTCAAAAATTCTTACTGTACCAGGCGATGCTGCAGAGGTTTCATCTAGCGATACGCCAGTAGGGAAAGTTAAATCAATTTTGTAAGGTACCTGTGATGACCAGCCATCCAGCGCGCCTAGGGCTAGCTGTGGGTCTGCATAAGCAGTACGAGGTACTGAAACATTATCGTCATCTAATTCCCCAGGAATATTAATTGTGCCATCTTGTGTGCCGCTCATTAATAAATCGTTAGGAACAGATAAAACCCCATTAGCAGGGTCAAAAGTCACCGTAGCATTTGGAATTACGGTTGCAGTGTCGTTTTTAACATCTTCTAATGTTTCTCCGCCGCCACAACCTGCCAAGGCAGCTGTAACCGAGAGTGAGAGTAGCATTTTTTTCATATTTTTAGCTCCGCACATATCTTTATTTTTATAGTGTGTTCGTTCAAAGTAAGTGTGTTTAATCAGTGTAGTAAAGTTAAAACAATGTAATCAGTTTATTAATGAGACATTAGACCAGTTAAACTTAACGTAAAGTTTATAATTCCGCCACCTAAATTTTCAATAAATTCGATTACTTGACGATTTGCTATGTTAAAATCAAAAAAATTTTATAAATTGGTATTTATATGCAAACTTATCAAGCAACTCCAAATGCACTTCAAAATAAAGTAATTTTAATTACAGGTGCCGGCGATGGTATTGGCCGTGTAGCAGCAATTACCTACGCAAAGTATGGCGCCACAGTTATTTTACTTGGTAAAACAACAAATAAACTCGAATGCGTTTACGATGAGATTGTTAATGCTGGTTACCCTCAGCCTGCTATTGTGCCAATGGACTTAAAAGGCGCGACAAAACAAAACTACCGCGATTTAGCAGCCACAATTGAAAGCCAATTTGGTAAATTAGATGGCTTACTCAATAATGCGGGTATTTTAGGATCGCTTGGACCACTTGAGCACTTTTGCTCTTCTACGTTTGAAAACATCATGAAAGTGAATGTGACAGCGCAAGCTATGATCACTAAAGCACTATTCCCTGTACTGCGTAAATCAGATAATGCTTCTATCGTTTTCACCTCATCAAGCGTAGGCCGTAAAGGCCGTGAATTTTGGGGCCCTTATGCAATTTCTAAGTTTGCAGTGGAAGGTATGATGCAAACGTGGGCCTGTGAAGTAGGTAAAACGAATATCCGCGTCAATTGTATCAACCCTGGCGCTACACGTACTTCTATGCGTGCTGCCGCCTATCCAGGAGAAGATCGCGATAAACTTGCAACCCCAGAAGATTTAATGCCAACGTATCTATATTTAATGAGTGATGACTCAAGTGATGTAAACGGTGAATCTCTCGATGCGCAACCAAAAAGGTAAGATGCATTTTTAATTATAAAAAAAGCCGCAAAAACTGCGGCTTTTTTGTTAGTAATCTATTTTAAAAGCGATATTACTTACGTTTAGTTTGCTTAACGCGCTGGTTATGCTTTTTAACAGCTTTGCGAATTTGGTTAATTTTAGCACGCTTATCTTTGCGTTTTTCAGGCATTACCGACAGTTTAGTTTGTGTTTCACGGCCTAATTTAACGGTTTTACGCAAATAATTTACGGTTTCTAAATCAAGCTCCGCCCAACCACCTTGTGGCAAACGCTTATCTAGCTCTAACTTTCCATAGCGAATACGTATAAGACGAGACACTTCTACATCTTGCGATTGCCATAAGCGTCGTACTTCGCGGTTTCGACCTTCATTTAGCGTTACATTATACCAACGGTTAATACCTTCCCCCCCCATCGGCTTTACCGTTAAAAATTTAGCGGGGCCATCATCAAGCTCAACTCCACGAGTCAAGTTTTTAATAGACTCATTGGTTACCTCACCAAATACTCGGGCTGAATATTCGCGTTCAACTTCATAACTTGGGTGCATTAATCGATTAGCCAATTCACCATCATTGGTAAATAACATTAAACCTGCCGTATTAATATCCAATCGGCCAACAGCAATCCAGCGCTCACCGTCTATACGTGGTAAACGATCGAAAACAGTGCGGCGCCCCTCAGGATCCTTGCGTGTACTCAACTCCCCCTCAGGTTTGTTATACATAATGACACGGCAAATACGGTCTGCTTTTTCTTCAATCTTAACAGTATGGCCATCAACACGTATTTGGTCTGTCTCCTCAACACGGTCACCAAGTTTAGCCACTTTACCATTAACACTAACGCGATTTGCATCAATATACTTTTCCATTTCACGTCTTGAGCCTACGCCAGCACGGGCTAGGACTTTTTGTAACTTTTCACCTTGAATACTCATTCGGATGGTTCTCTCACAGAAGGATCACTTAATAACTGGTTTATTTTGCTTTGCTGCTTCTGAGGCAATGCAGGGAGCTCATCTAAACCGGCTAACGAAAAATAATCTAAAAATAATTTTGTAGTTGCATAAAGTGCGGGTTTACCCGGTACCTCTTTGTGCCCTACGACTTTAACCCACTCTCGCTCAAGGAGGGTTTTAATAATTGCCGATCCGGTTGTTACACCTCTTACTTGCTCTATTTCACCACGCGTTATTGGTTGCCTATAAGCAATTAACGACAATGTTTCTAATAGTGCGCGAGAATATTTAGGTGCCCTTTCTTGCCATAAATTACTAAGCCAAGGGCTTAAAGTGCTACAAGCTTGAAAGCGATAACCACTGCCTACTTCAACGAGCTTAATACCACGCGTTTGGTAGTGAGTATGTATAGCCTCAATTGCAGTGTTAATTCGTGACATAGAAATAGCTAAATCAGCAAGTACTGTATCTTTTAAGTGGCGTTTACTAACAGGTTTGTCTGCGACAAAAATAGCCGCTTCAATGATTTCAATTAATTGTTCATCACTAACTCGACGACCTGCCATACCGACCTGCTTTGCCCTTCAAAATACGTAGCTATCTATTATGACAGAACATCGCGAAAGGGGGAAAATATATCTGCTTTTAAACCTAATTAAATGCATAAAAAAAGCCAGCAATTAAGGCTGGCTTTTGTGTGTATCGTATTTAGCTAATATTAGCTGTTTTTAAAATGCTTTAATGCATCATCTTCAGCAACGGCTTTACCGTATTTGTTAATATAGCCTTTAAACTCAGCTTTACTGATGCGTTTATCATTGTTGCCATCCATGTAACCAAAATGGTTTGAAATATCATCATCATCAGCTTCTTCTACTGAGATATAACCATTTCTGTCGTTATCTAAACTTCTAAAATCATTTTCAATTTTATCAAACTTAGCTATTTTAGCTTTAAATGCCGACTCACTTACTTCGCTGTCAGTCGCTACCTTGCCGGTATTTAACTGCATGTAAGTGTTAAATTCTTTACGACTGATCTCGTTATCCATATTGGTATCAATATTTGAAAAGTGGCCCCAGATGCTATCGTCATCTGCTTCTACTTTTGAAATATAACCATCACTGTCGTTGTCTAAACTTGCAAAATCACTATCGATTTTTTCAAGGCCTTGGTTTGAGGCACAAGCGGCTAAACTTAACGAAGCTAAAATAGTTGTTGCGAGTGTTAACTTTTTCATAAGACGTATCCTTGTAGTTAGTAAATGTCACTTTTACTAATACAAATCCAGTGCCAAAATGTACAAGCCGCCTACAATCAATAAGTTACGTGTATTTAGGTTGTTTTATATACATAAATCAATTACTTAGCTTTGCAATGATTGCTGCATACCTTGTAATTTTTGCAAAAAAATACCCAGTATAAACTGGGTATTATTTTAATCTACATGCTACCGCGCAATTAGATTGCTGCGTTTTGGTAACGCTTTACAAACTCAGTAACATTTTGACCGTTACACTTTAACGAGTTCAAGTTACCAATTTTTTGGCGAACAGGCGCAAGACCTTGCTTTAACGCAGTGATACATAACTGTGTTTCTTGATGTGCATCTTTTGCAAACACTTCAACTTTAGTTTCAGCAGCTTGGTTAGACGTTACTTTTTTAGCAATATCACGGATATCTTGTCCATTGCATAAAATACTTTCAGAAAAACGCGATAAGTAAACACCATGCTGTGCTGCTTCTTTACGAGCCGCACTAAAACCTTCATTTGCACTTAGTACACATAATTTAGATTCAAGCTTGTTATCTTGGCTAAAGTATACATTGCCTTTTGCTGATACAGAAACTGAGGCTAATAAAGCAGTAGCTAAAAGTATTTGTGTTTTCATGAGAGAGATCCTAATTGAACGACTAAACGAGTAATTTTTGCGCATTATATATTCAATAATTACGAGATCAATTGAATTTTTTATTTATTTTAATAATTAATAAAGCATTTACAATGTTTAAACTTTAAACACCATTTGATCAACATTTGTGCAGCTATTTTCTCATTTCGAGCGTGTTATATGGGCTCATTTACTGATACAATTTAGCTATAAAGTCAGTGTCTAATTAAGGGTAAATTATATGAAGGTTATTTCTTTCAATATCAATGGTCTGCGAGCTCGCTTACACCAATTACAAGCAATTATAGATAAACACCAGCCAGACATTATTGGTTTGCAAGAAATCAAAGTTCATGATGAAGCTTTTCCCCTCGATGATGTACAAAAAATGGGTTACCACGTTTATTTTCATGGTCAAAAGGCTCACTATGGTGTGGCAATGTTATGCAAAAATGAGCCGAAATCGGTCTTAAAAGGTTTTGCCAGCGACACAGAAGAGGCTCAAAAACGCATGATAAGCGTGACTATAGAACAAGAAAATGGCCGCGACCTAACGGTAATGAATGGTTATTTCCCACAAGGCGATAATATAAATCACGAAACAAAATTCCCTTATAAGCGCCAGTTTTATAAGGATTTAATGACCCATTTAGAAACAAACCATACACCAGATCAAGATGTCATCGTGATGGGCGATATCAATATATCACCTACCGACTTAGATATTGGTATTGGTGAGGTGAACGCTAAACGCTGGCTTAAAACAGGTAAGTGCTCATTTCAACCTGAGGAGCGCGAATGGCTTGCTAAATTGCTAGATTGGGGTTTTAAAGATACATTTAGAGAGCAACACCCCGATACAGACGACAAGTACTCGTGGTTTGATTATCGCTCTAAAGGATTTGTAGACAATCGTGGTTTGCGCATTGATGTTGTGCTTGCTACTCCTGACCTTGCCGAGCGCTGTATTGATACCGGTATAGATTACGAACTACGCGGCATTGAAAAGCCCTCTGACCATGCTCCAATCTGGTCAACTTTTAAATAGTTACTATGCTATCGATTGAAATACAAGGGCTGCTTTGGGCCCTTGTTATAATTATCATCTTTATTAGCTTTGAAAAAAGTACCTATAGAGCACTTTATAGCACGCCTGAGCGCCAAATAGGGGTACTTGCAGCTGCCTTAGTGTTTGCCATATTGTGGCAAATTAAAGCGGGTATATTGACTGGGCTAGATTTACATATTTTAGGTGTAACAGCTACGACGCTTATTTTAGGGTGGCGCCTTACTATTTTAAGTAGCTTGCTGGCAAGTGTATTATTAGTATCATTTGCAGAGGTTGACCTTAACCTTTTACCCATGCAAATACTCATAGGTGCTTTTATCCCTACGTTATTAAGCTACCTTGGCTTTATAATGAGTTACCAGTATTTACCGCGCCACTTTTTTGTTTATATTTTTGTTTGCTCTTTTATATTGGCAGGCTTTATTGCGTGTCTAAAAATAAGCCTAGGGGCTATATTTTATTTGTTGATAGGGCAATATAATTGGCAAGAGCTGGCTGAAAATTATGTATACCTAAGTGCTATCATTTGGTTCCCTGAAGCAATGCTTAATGGTATGGCCATTACGCTTTTAATAACTTATCGACCACACTGGGTTAAAACTTTTTATGATAAGGACTACCTAGACTCATGAGTCTGCAATACCAATGCCCTTTATGTAATAATGAACTTATAAAACAGGGTTCGTCACTACGGTGTGACAACAACCATACATTCGATTTTGCTAAAGAAGGCTATGTAAATTTATTACCTGTACAGCACAAAAACTCCAAGCAACCTGGTGATTCACTTGATATGGTACAAGCAAGGCGCGCTTTTTTAGAGCGTGGCTTTTATGCATTTTTACAGCATGCATTAAGTGACCTAATTAGTGATCTCAAACCGGATGTATTAGTAGACTTAGGATGCGGTGAAGGATTTTATACGCATGCCATTGCCGATAAAATAGAAGCGCAGGTATACGGCGTCGATATTTCTAAATCAGCCGTAAAATATGCAGCAAAGCGATATCCACAATGCCACTTTAGCGTTGCGTCAATCAGTCAAGCACCGTTTAAAGCAGCCAGTGCAGACGTGTTACTGAGTGTATTTGCACCTATATTTGAGCAAGAATTAGTGCGCTTAGCTGCGCCAAATGCTTCACTGGTAGTTGCAAGCCCAGGGCCATGGCACCTGAAAGAGCTTAAGGATTATATTTATTCAGATGTAGCTCAACACACTGAAATTAACACCCCAACCGGCTTTATAAAAGCAGCTCAACAGCTCATCACTGAGCACGTTAGGCTTAACTTCGCTGATATTAAAAACCTAATAATGATGACACCGTTTGCGTGGAAATTTAGACCCGAGCACTGGAACGCACTCGAACAAAAAGGTGAGCATACCGTCACCTTGTCATTTTATATTACTCAATTTACTAAAATTGCTCTTTAGTAAACGCTTTGTCCATTTTATCAAACATATCTTTTAACAAATTAGCAAGCTCCATATAACGGGGCTTGTTTTCACTTAGCTGGGCTTGGTAGCCATTAGCAACCATTTTAGTATACAGCTCGTTATACCATTTTTGCATACTTGGCTCTAGCGGGGTTTCAGCGCGCTTACCTAGCCAAAATAATCCCTGTAGTGGTAAGGATAAAAAGAATAGAGCGCTTGCGATAGCTTGCGGTAAAAAATCAGGGCCTAAGTAATTAAGCTGAAAAAATAGTGTCAACATGGCTAAAATTGGCATTACAGTTATTGCTAATTCTGTTGCCTTTATTACTTTAAATTCGCTGAACAAAGGTGCGAGCTCTTTGCGCATAGGCCATTTTTTGGCGTACACCCTACCCGTTTGTAATTGTGACATCACACTTTTTTGCATCATGACTCCTCACATCTAAGCTTAAAACCCGTAGCGTTTGCTCGCCACTGAGTAATTAAGTGTAACACAAATAAGTAGCTTAATACTGAAGTAATAAAAGTTAATCTTTTTGTATATATAAGCAACTAAACACTAAACTAAATTTAATAACTGGGTTAAAATACTCCTTTTATAAATTAGACTTTAGTCGCTCTTTTATCACCTTTATGGTGGCTAAGTTTACCTTTAATTTGCACCTTAAGTGTATTGTTCACATCTTAACCTACACTTACTAAATTTATTGTTTATGGAAACTGTATCTATGCCAACTACGCCCTCTAAATCACAACACGTTTTAGTATTAAACTGTGGTAGTTCGAGTTTAAAATTTGCCATTATTGATGCTGATAACGGGCATGAAATCATTTCGGGCTTAGCTGAGCGTCTAGGTTCAGAAAATCCATCTATTAAATATAAATACCAGGGTGAAAAAACTGTTATCACCTTAGCTGCTAATCAAGCACATGGTGAAGCAATTAATACGCTTGTAAGCCTTATAAAAGATCACCATTTAGATGAGCATTTAATTGCAGTAGGCCACCGTGTTGTGCACGGAGGTGAGCATTTTACTGAGTCGGCATTAGTAAATGATAAAGTTATAGCGGGTATCTCTGATGCATCAAGCCTTGCTCCTTTACATGGCCATGCAAACTTACTCGGTATTTCATCAGCGCAGGCTTCGTTTTCAGGTTTACCACAGGTTGCTGTTTTTGACACTGCGTTTCATCAAACTATGGACAAAATAGCCTACTTATATGCTCTACCTTATAAATTATACACAGAGCATGGTGTTCGCCGTTACGGTATGCATGGCACGAGCCATTATTATGTAGCAGGGCAAACTGCTAAGTTACTTAATAAACCTGTTGAGCAAAGTAATTTTATTAGTGCACATTTAGGTAATGGCTGCTCAGTATGTGCGATTAAAGGCGGTAAAAGTGTTGATACTAGCATGGGCCTAACCCCGCTTGCTGGGTTGGTCATGGGCACTCGCAGTGGTGATATCGACCCAGGCTTATTCAACTTTTTAACCACGCAACTTAATTACGATGCTAAACAAATCGACAACTTACTTAACAAAGAAAGCGGCTTATTAGGTATTAGTGAATTGTCTAACGACTGTAGAACCATCGAAGAAGCCGCAATAGCTGGCCACGAGCAAGCTACCCTTGCGCTTGATATTTTTTGCTACCGCCTTGCGAAACAGATTGCCGCCTACATGGTGCCATTACAAACACTAGACGCTATTATTTTTACCGGCGGTATAGGTGAAAACTCAGACATTATTCGCGAAAGAGTTATCGAACAACTGGCGTTTTTAGGTGTTGACTGCGATAAGCAAGCCAATTTAGACGCGCGATTTGGGAATGAAGGTGTCATTAGCTCTGAAAAAGCAACAACTAAAGCGATTGTTATGCCGACTAATGAAGAGTGGGTTATTGCCCTTGATGCCGCTAATATTGTGAAGGAGCTTTAATTATGGCACGTCGTATTATGTTAATACCCGTATCTACCGGTGTTGGTTTAACATCGGTTTCGGTTGGTTTAGTACGAGCACTTGAGCAAAAAACAGTTAAAGTTAATTTTTTCAAGCCAATCGCACAGCCTCGTACCGGCGAAACAGGCCCTGAAAAATCAACGCAAATAATTATGCAAGGCTCATCTATCAAGCCGCCTACCCCATTTGCTCTAAACTATGCAGAGCAAATGATTGGTGATGGTAAAGGCGATGATTTACTCGAAGAAATAGTTGAAAGATTTGAAAGTAAAATCAACGATGACGAAGTCGCTATTATTGAAGGCATGGTCCCTACCCGCCGCCAACCTTATGCTGGGCGCGTTAACCGTGAAATAGCTCAAACACTCGGTGCTGATATTGTTTTTGTATTAACCCCAGGTAATTACACTATTACGCAAATTGAAGACCGTTTAGAAATTGCTGCTGGCTATTATGGTGGTATTGATCACCCACGTGTTTTAGGCTGTATTTTTAATAAAGTAAATGCCCCGCTTGATGAAGAAGGTCGTGCTCGTGCTGATTTGGTTGATTCATTTAAACCAGATGAGCTTGATAATGAACTAAATCGTTTAGCTTCTTTGCCAATTTTTAGAAAAAACCCGTTTATGCTGTTGGGTGCTATTCCGTGGGACTTTGATTTAGTTGCACCTCGCGTAAAAGATTTAAGCGCGTATTTAAAAGCCACAATAATTAACGAAGGCGACATGCTGCACCGTCGCTTGCGCCGTATTACGTTTTGTGCACGTACTGTATCAAATATTCTGAACCATTTTACACCTGGCGCACTTTTAGTTACCCCTGGGGATCGATCTGACATTCTAGTTGCGGCATGTTTATCAGCCATGAATGGCACTAAAATCGGTGCTATTTTACTTACTGGTGGTTTTGAACCAGAGCCACGTATCATGGCGCTGTGTGAGCAAGCAATGCAAACAGGCTTACCTATTTTAGCCACAGAGGCCGATACATGGCGTACATCACTCCTACTGCATAATTTTAATATGGAAGTACCTAGTGACGATGACCAACGCATTGAAAAAGTGAAAGATCACAACGCAGAGTATATCGATTCTGATTGGCTTGATTCGCTTGCACAAAATGTTGGCAAAACACGTAAGCTTTCACCACCAGCATTTAGGTACTTACTGACCGATAAAGCCCGTAAAGCAGCTAAAACAGTGGTGCTGCCTGAGGGAAATGAGCCGCGTACTATTAAAGCCGCCGCTATTTGTGGCCAACGTGGTATAGCAAAAACTGTATTACTTGGCGATCACGATGAAATCATGCGCATTGCTGAACAACAAGGTATTGAGCTTAACGAGCATGTCACTATTGTAGAGCCAAAAACAGTGATTAACGACTATATTGCACCTATGGTCGAAATTCGTAAGAGTAAAGGTTTAACTGAGGTCGTAGCACAAGAACAATTACAAGATAATGTCGTACTTGGCACTATGATGCTTGAACAAGGAAAGGTCGACGGCCTGGTATCTGGCGCTGTTAACACCACTGCAAATACAATTCGCCCACCGCTACAGCTAATTAAAACCGCTCCAGGGTCGTCACTTGTATCGTCTGTGTTTTTTATGCTTCTTCCTGACCAAGTACTGGTGTATGGTGACTGCGCGATTAACCCCGACCCTAATGCAGAGCAATTGGCCGATATTGCCATTCAATCAGCTGATTCAGCTGCCGCATTTGGCATAGAGCCGCGTGTCGCCATGATAAGCTACAGCACAGGTACCTCTGGCTCGGGTGCCGATGTTGAAAAAGTGCGTGAAGCCACAAAAATTGCTCAACAAAAACGCCCAGACTTAATTATTGACGGCCCATTACAATACGACGCTGCCATTATGGAAAATGTTGCGCTTAAAAAGGCGCCAAATAGTCCAGTAGCCGGTAAAGCAACGGTATTTATTTTCCCTGACTTAAATACCGGTAATACCACTTACAAAGCCGTACAGCGTAGCGCCGAATTGATCAGTATCGGGCCTATGCTTCAAGGTATGCGTAAGCCTGTTAACGATCTAAGTCGCGGTGCACTTGTAGATGACATAGTGTACACCATTGCCCTTACGGCTATTCAAGCAGCCCAAGTTGATGCGGCCAAAAACGCATAAACTAAATCAGTGTTATTTATAGCCTAGCTAATATTTATATATAAATTATATAGTTAGGCTATTTATACCTACCAATTCCCATACTTATCCACAGAAATTGTGGGTAAGTTTTAAACCTTAAACTAAACTTCTACCAACACATCCATTTAGTCGTCATTACACCTTTAATTTAAATTCAATAATCTATACTATTAAGCTATCAATAAGCTGTATCGCAGGCGTTTAATGTCAAAACAAACATTACAATTACACAACACGCTTTTATCCGTTCACAGCTTAGAAGTTGACTCTCAAATACCTCCATCATTATTACAGCAGCCTTTATTTTTTATTTCGAAAACTCATGATGAGTTATCAATTGTGTGCCCCTGTGAGTTCGAAATTAAAAGTTTAGATACAGAGCCAGGCTGGCAAGCTTTAGAGGTCGTTGGCCCCTTAGGGTTTTCGCTTACAGGGATTATGGCTAATATATCTGGGGTATTAGCTAAGGCTAATATCTCTATTTTTTCTATTTCAACGTACGATACAGACTATATTTTGGTAAAAAGACACACTGCGCAGCAAGCCGTCACTGCACTTAAAAACGATGGTTATAATGTGGTAGTAGATCAGTAAATGAACACAACAAAAATCGAGTATTTAGCGCTAAATAAATTACCTGCAAGTGCATTAAAAATCACAAGTCCATTTAGTGGCAAAATCATTGATTTAGATTTGCACCCTGAGCCTTTTTTTAAGTTCTCGACATTGGGACCCACTCTACTTGTAGCGCTTAGCAGCCATAAAATTTTGGCTCCTTTTGATGGGACTTTGATACAGGTTAAAAATGCAGGAAGTGAGTTTATTTTGCAAGCAAACAATGGTCTAAAAGTACTCATTAACCTCTCACTATCAGCGCAACAAGAGATTAAACACACCCATATTGCACAGCTAAACGGTAGTAAAATAATTAAAGGCCAACTACTTGCTTACTTTGATTTACGCGAATTGCAATCGCCTTTACTAGCGAGCCTAGTGCTTTTAAACGGCCACAACCTTGGCACTTTTCATTACTCACACACGCAAGTAAATGCGGGTGTAGATCCTCTTTTAACTATTATTAAGAAGAATTAAACCTATGATCACTCTTTACGGCATTAGTAATTGCGACACGATTAAAAAAGCTAAAAAATACTTAGCCGACAATAATATAGACTTTACCTTTCATGATTACCGAAAAGACGGTGTAAACGAGCAGCTAGTAAGCGAATTCGCTGAGCATATTGATTGGGAATCGTTAGTAAATAAACGTGGTACAACTTACCGCGCCCTATCTGATGAGCAAAAGCAAAATCTAAGTAAAGAGACTGCAATTGCCCTGCTCGTTGAGCAACCAGCAATGATCAAGCGACCTGTACTTGTTAATAACAGCAGCTATCATTTAGGATTTAAAGCGGCGCAATACGATGAGATATTTAAATAATGACAAATGATGTAATAGCATTAGCGCAAGCGCTTATCCAACGCGAGTCGGTTACCCCTGAAGATGCGGGTTGCCAACAAATGATGAACGAACGCTTAAAAGCCTTAGGCTTTAATATTGAGTCGTTATTTTTTACCGATACACTCAATACTTGGGCCCGAAAAGGTAACGAGTCGCCACACTTTTGCTTTGCAGGGCATACCGATGTAGTTCCTACAGGCCCTGAACAAAACTGGCAACATCCTCCGTTTTCAGGCTTAGTTAAAGAGGGGCTATTGCACGGACGTGGCGCCGCTGATATGAAAGGCTCCTTGGCTGCGATGCTTATAGCTACTGAGCGTTTTGTTTCTAAACATCCTGATCATAAAGGCTCGATTTCATTTTTAATTACCTCTGATGAAGAAGGTCCCTTCATTAACGGTACAACCAAAGTAATAGACACGCTGGAAGCGCGCGGTGAAAAAATTGACATGTGCTTAGTCGGCGAGCCGTCATCACGTGATGTACTAGGCGATGTTGTAAAAAATGGGCGTCGAGGATCACTGACTGGCTTTTTAAAAGTCAAAGGTGTGCAAGGCCATGTAGCCTATCCGCACTTAGCGCAAAACCCAATTCATTTGGCTGCACCGGCCATTACTGAGCTTAGTCAAACCGTGTGGGACAAGGGCAATAAATTTTTCCCTGCTACCAGCTTTCAAGTATCTAATATTAATGGCGGGACAGGTGCTGGCAACGTGATTCCTGGTAAGCTTGAGGTA
>Ga0209452_1000215_pt1 | contig 15477 bp, 13 predicted proteins | sample WorMetimpBELIZE1_FD_187388 | JGI IMG/M metagenome (GOLD analysis project Ga0209452, IMG submission 187388) | Marine gutless worms symbiont microbial communities from Max Planck institute for Marine Microbiology, Germany - Olavius imperfectus... | ecosystem: Host-associated > Annelida > Digestive... | reverse complement strand
AGTTTCGCCATCTAGGCATTAGGAAGCGATAGTTTACTATCGCTTTTTTTATACCTATTTTTTATCAATTTGACGATTAATTGCACAATAGTGCTCCACTCTAACCGCAGTTTCTGGTATGTTTCGCATCCCCGTTTGAGGATGTATTGATGCACAACTGCCCACTTTGCCAAGGCTCACAATCAAACCACTATCATTTTGATAAACGTCGCGAGTATTTACAGTGCGGTGTATGTGAATTGGTGTTTGTGAATCCTGAGCAACGTTTGGACTCTGATGCAGAAAAATCGCAGTACGATTTGCACCAAAATGACCCACAAGATATGGGTTATCGTCGATTTTTATCACGAATGGCAGATCCGATCATGGCGCGAGTTCCAGCCAATTGCCAAGGGCTAGATTTTGGCTGTGGACCCGGACCAACGCTATCTTTGATGTTACAAGAGCAGGGTTACAACATGGCGTTGTACGATATTTACTATCACCCTGAAACATCTGTCCTCAAACAACAATATGATTTTGTTACTGCCACCGAGGTGATTGAGCATTTATATACGCCCGATCAAGTGTGGCAGCAATGGTTGAATTTGGTTAAGCCCGGTGGCTGGCTTGGTATTATGACCAAGATGGTAATCGATGTTGAAGCGTTTGCGACATGGCATTACAAGAACGACATTACTCATGTCATCTTTTTTAGCCGTAAAACGTTTGAATACTTGGCAGAGCGGGATAAGCTCGAACTAGAATTTATTGGAAATGATGTAATTTTACTGAGGAAACCCCAGTAATGAGCCGTAATAAAAAAGCCAAATCAGGTGGCAACGGTGACCTGATTGTTGTTCGCAACCGTACACAGTCTGATGTGGAAGGTCGCTTACGCAAAAGAGAGAAAAAGCGCAAAGGCCTGAAAACAGGTACTCGTAACTCTGAAGAGAAATCTCGTAAAGAGCAAACTGTTGGTCAAGCGCGTGATCCGCGTTTAGGCAGCAAGAAGAAAATTGCTCTAGTGGTTGAGACAGTTAAAAAGCCAACTAAAGCTGAGCGTCGTGTGTCTGCTGAGAAAGAGCTAGACATGCTTGAAAATGATGCGCAACTAAACGTGTTGCTTGACCGTCTAGACAATGGTGAAAACCTAGGTGCGGGTCTGCAGAAATACGTTGATGAGAAACTGGATCGCATCGAAGTTCTAATGAAGCAGCTTGGTCTTTATGAAGAAGAGCAAGAAGAAGCGGAATTAGAGCAAGAGCCAGCGCCACAGCAAAGTAAGCCAGCGAAGAAGAAAGCGCATTCTGATGATGATCTGCTTTCTCAATTCGAAGGTTTAGATTTAGACCAATTTAAAGGGTAGTAGCGCATCATGAATGTAACCTTATTAGCCATTGCGGGCGGAGTCATTATTGTTGGCTTAGCCTCATACGCGGGTTACCTTCTGCTCCAGCTCAAGAAGCAAAAGGAATTGCAGCTTAAACATCAAAAGCTTGCAATAGATAAACGTAACGCGAACATTTATGAAAACGTGAACACCTTGTGCCTTGCAGGCATTCAAGGTCAGTGCGACTTATCAGAAATCAGCATTCGCGTTTACTGCATTATGGATTATGTCCAAGGTGAAGATCGCATTGATTTTGATGCTACGTATCCTGCGATCTCTGAGTTGTATCATGTGGTGAAAGACATGGCGCGTGGTGAAGACCGTCAGAACTTAGCCAAGAAAGAACGCATGCAACAAAACCTAGCGCGACAAAAAGCCGAATCTCGCCTGCAAGAATCGATTGTTGAAGAGCTTAAGCAGCTGAAATCAAAGGTGCAACCTTTAAACAATCAAATCAATATTCAGATGCTTTAAGTTAACTCGCTTAAATACGGTTCGATCACTTATTATTAATAGAGGTGATCGAACTATCAATTCTGAGTATTGGTACTCAAAAAACGGCCCGCTTTACCAATCGAATCCATTGCGTATGGCAAAATAGACCGTTCACATAACTATGACTTTTCAGTCACAAATTGGAAATATCAATATGTCGCAGCAAGTCGTCGCAAGCCAACAAATTGTATGGGACCAATCGGTTCTGGATAAATACAATTACTCCGGCCCTCGTTACACGTCTTACCCAACCGCGTTAGAGTTTCATGAAGCGTTTACCATCGCTGACTACGACATGGCGTGCACGGCATACCCTGAAAGGCCAATTTCGTTATATATCCACATCCCGTTTTGTCACAAGCTTTGCTACTACTGTGGTTGTAATAAGGTTATTACGCGTCACGCCCACAAGGCGGATGAATACCTTGATGTGATTGAATTGGAAATCCGTACACGTGCTGCGCTATTGCAAGGCCGTCGTGTTACACAGTTGCACTTTGGTGGCGGTACGCCAACCTTCTTAACTAAATCGCAAATCAGCCGTTTGATGGCTATTTTACGTGGTGAGTTTCATTTCGAAGAAACGGCTGAGATCAGCATCGAAGTCGATCCGCGTGAAATCGAAATGGATGTGTTGGATCACCTACGCGGTGAAGGCTTTAACCGTCTAAGTATCGGTGTACAGGACTTCAATAAAGAAGTTCAGCAACTGGTTAACCGTGAGCAAGATGAAGAGTTCATCATTGAAATGGTTAAACGCGCGAAAAAGCTAGGCTTTCGCTCTACTAACCTAGACCTTATCTACGGTTTACCTAAGCAGACGAAAGACTCTTTTGCGGATACCTTGAAGCAAGTGCTAGAGATGCAGCCGGGTCGTTTGTCTGTGTTTAACTATGCGCACATGCCGCAACTGTTCGCTGCGCAACGTAAAATCAAAGATGAAGATTTACCGCAAGCCAAAGAGAAGATGGCTATCTTGCAAGATACTATCTCAACCCTTACCGGTGCCGGTTACCAGTTTATCGGTATGGACCACTTTGCGCTGCCAGATGATGAACTCGCCGTGGCTCAGCGTAATGGCATTCTTCACCGCAACTTCCAAGGCTACACCACCCAAGGTGAATGTGACCTGATTGGCTTTGGTGTATCAGCCATCTCTATGGTCGGTGATGCTTACGGCCAAAACCAAAAAGAGCTTAAGAAGTACTATGCTCAGGTGAACGAGCAGCGTCATGCATTGTGGAAAGGCGTGGTGCTAGACCAAGATGATTTGATTCGTCGTGAAGTGATTAAACAGCTGATTTGTAACTTCAAACTGAATAAAAACTTCATTGAAAAAGAGTTTGGTTTAACCTTTAACCAATACTTCAAACAAGATTTAGAATTGCTGCAAACCTTCATCAATGATCAATTAGTGGAAGTTGATGATAACGAGATTCGCGTTACGCTGCGTGGCCGTCTTCTGATTCGTAATATCTGTATGTGTTTTGATAAATACCTACGCGATAAAGCCCGTCAGCAACAGTTCTCTAGAGTGATCTAATTACTCGCTATCACAGTTTAAAGCCACGCATTTGCGTGGCTTTGTTGTATCTAGCGCAGCTTAAAGCGCAATGTATTTCTCTTGGGCAACCTTCCATAGCGCTTTAACTAGCGGGTTATCCAGCTGAGAACGCTTGCAACACACTCCTAGCTCAAACGGTGCAATGGAGGCGACTTTAAGCCTTTCTATTTTATCTCTTACTGGGCTATTGTTGATCACCACGTCAGGGGCAATACCCACGCCACAACCTAATGCCACCATACTAACAATCGCTTCATGGCCAGCCACTTGAGCATAGATGTTCGGTTTAATCTTCATTGTTTTAAACCAAGTGTTTGCACGTTCTCTGGCGGTTCCTGCTTCCGGCACGATGAACGGGATCTGGCTCCAATCAGGTTGCTCTTGCTGCAAGTGTTGAGCGAAGTTGCTGATACCCGCAGGGGCAATCACAGAAAGCGGAATTTCACTGATCGGTTCAAATTCAATTCGCGATGGTAATTGGTCAGGCATGGCCGAAATCGCGATGTCAGCGTCATCACTCAATACCTTATCAATGGCTTGCGCCGGATCGCCTGTAGAGAGTTTGAACTCAATAAAGGGGTGACGCAGTCTAAATTCAGACAGCAGCTCAGGTAGATGGCTGTAGCTAGCGGTCACCGAGCAAAACAGACGAATTTCACCTTTAAGCTCTTGGTCGAGCTCGGCAAATTGCGCGTGATAGTTTTGCCACTCGGCCAGTATGTTTAGCGCAACAGGTAATAGCTTCTTACCAGATGGGGTGAGCTCAACACTGCGATTGTCACGCAATAGCAAAGCTTGGCCAGTTTCCGCTTCGAGCTTTTGTATCTGACGGCTGAGTGCAGAAGGGCTGATGTGCATGGCAGAGGCTGTCTTGGCAAAGCTTTTGGTTTCACATAAGTGAATGAAGAGCTGTAAACATTTGATGTTCATTAACTGGCAGTCCCTTTGAGAGCAGAGATGAATTCTATGTTGCATTTTTTGCAATAACTAATTGTGAATATATCACTTTAAGCAATTTAATGTCTGCATTAGTATCGAGTTATTCAGTAGTCAAACCTACTGACCGTATGGACATAATTCTTAAAGGAGCGCCCAGCAATGGCTAACTATTTCAATACATTAAACTTGCGTGAGCAGCTAGACCAACTAGGTCGCTGCCGTTTTATGGACCGTAGTGAGTTTGCAACAGAAGCAGACTACCTAAAAGGTAAGAAAGTGGTGATTGTCGGTTGTGGTGCTCAAGGTCTTAACCAAGGTCTGAACATGCGTGACTCTGGCCTAGATGTGTCTTACGCGCTGCGCCAAGCGGCTATCGATGAAAAGCGTCAGTCGTTCAAAAATGCTCAAGAAAATGGTTTTGAAGTAGGTAGCTACGAAACGCTAATCCCTCAAGCTGATCTAGTGGTAAACCTTACCCCAGATAAACAGCACACTAACGTTGTTGAGACAGTAATGCCACTAATGAAGCAAGGCGCTGCATTAGGTTACTCACACGGCTTTAACGTGGTTGAAGAAGGCATGCAAATCCGTAAAGACCTAACGGTTGTTATGGTTGCACCTAAGTGTCCGGGTACAGAAGTACGTGAAGAATACAAACGTGGCTTTGGCGTACCAACCCTAATCGCTGTTCACCCAGAGAATGACCCACAAGGTGAAGGCTGGGATATCGCCAAAGCATGGGCAGCAGCGACAGGTGGTCACCGCGCAGGTTGTCTAGAGTCTTCATTCGTAGCAGAAGTAAAATCTGACCTAATGGGTGAGCAAACTATCCTATGTGGCATGCTGCAAGCTGGCTCTATCGTGTGTTACGAGAAGATGATTGCTGACGGCATCGACCCAGGCTACGCAGGTAAGCTGCTTCAATACGGTTGGGAAACCATCACAGAAGCACTGAAGTTTGGTGGCATCACCCACATGATGGACCGTCTATCAAACCCAGCTAAGATCAAAGCATTTGAGCTGTCAGAAGAGCTTAAAGATCTAATGCGCCCACTGTACAACAAGCACATGGATGACATCATCCAAGGTGAGTTCTCCAGCACTATGATGGCTGACTGGGCGAATGATGATGTGAACCTACTAGGCTGGCGTGCTGAAACAGGCGAAACGGCATTTGAAAACTACCCATCAACAGACGTGGAAATTTCAGAGCAAGAGTACTTTGATAACGGCATTCTAATGATTGCTATGGTACGTGCAGGCGTTGAGCTAGCATTCGAAGCGATGACAGCATCAGGCATCATCGATGAGTCTGCGTACTACGAATCACTGCACGAGCTACCACTAATCGCGAACACTATTGCACGTAAGCGTCTATACGAGATGAACGTAGTAATCTCAGATACAGCAGAATACGGTAACTACCTATTCGCTAACGTAGCAACACCGCTACTGCGTGAGAAGTTCATGCCTTCAGTAGGCACGGACGTTATCGGTAAAGGCCTAGGTGAAGCATCTAATCAAGTAGATAACGCAACGCTAATCGCAGTAAATGAAGCGATTCGTAACCACCCAGTAGAATACATTGGTGAAGAGCTACGTGGTTACATGACTGATATGAAGAACATCGCGGTGGGTGGCTAAATTACTTGCCTTAATGTTTTATTTCGTTGTCGAAGGTGCTCATTTGCGACTGCAAACTGCGCGCCTTCTCCTAGAAATAAAACCTTAATACTGCGTAATTGCAAACAAATAGCAAAGCAGTAAGAACTCCAGGCAGACTGGGGTGATAAATACAAAAAACACAACATCTAAAAACAAAGGGCTTGGTCACTGACCAAGCCCTTTTCTTTTGTGTTCATTGAACGTATGGGATTACTTGTCTGCTAGTTTTTCTTCTAGGTCAGCCAGTTTCTTTTCCATTTCCGTTAGCTTTTGGCGTGTGCGTAGCAGTACTTGAGTTTGTACATCAAACTCTTCGCGGCTGACAACATCAAGCTTATTCAGTTGGCCTTGGATTACTTGGCGAACTTTTTGGTCAACGTCTGAACCTAGGTCTTTCACTGGTTGAGGCATTGAGTCATGAATCTGTTTAGCGATCTGCTCTAATTTTTTTGGATCAAACATAGTGGTTATCACTCCTGTATCTTTGACGACATTTTAAGTAATTCAATCTAGAAAGTCGCCCATTGGAGAGTAAAAAAGCGATTCAAGTTGAGAGGTAGAAAAAAGGCCACCGAAGTGGCCTTTAGCGACTTAACAACTTATTGGTTGTTTTTCGCGAGTTCGCGACAAGCCGCTTTCGCTTCGTCAACTCGCGCTAGCTTTTCCAGATCTTTGTCCTCTACAAATACTGGCAGAGGTTTGTGTTTCTCTGCTAGGTAGCTGTAGATAACTGGCAGTACGAATAGGGTAAACAGAGTACCAATCGCTAGACCAGCAACGATAACAATACCGATACTGAAGCGCTGAGCTGCACCTGCACCTGTTGCGTACATCAGTGGGATCAGACCTGCAATCATCGCTGCAGTGGTCATTAGGATAGGGCGTAGACGTACTTTTGCCGCTTCCATAACTGCTTCGATACGGTTTTTCTTATTGTGTAGCTGCTCTTCTTTCGCAACCTCACAAATCAAAATACCGTGCTTGGTGATAAGACCAACAAGCGTAATCAAACCAACCTGCGAGTAGATGTTCATGGTTGCTGCGCCCCATGCTAGGGCAATCAAAGCACCACAAATCGCAAGCGGTACAGAGACCATGATAACCACTGGGTCTTTCAGAGATTCAAACTGAATCGCAAGAACCAAGAAGATGATCGCCAATGCCAAACCAAAGGTGGCGTATAGCGCGCTACCCTCTGTTACGTACTGACGGGCTTCACCCATGTAGTCATGGTTGTAACCAGCTGGTAGTTTGCTTTCTGCAATGTCTTCAAACCATGTAATCGCATCACCCATTGCAGTGCCTGGAGCTGGTACCGCGCCCACGCTTGCTGAGTTTAGCTGGTTGAAGTGTGGTAGTGAGCGAGGCTCTGCCACAACATCAATGGTGATTAAGCTACCCAGAGGAATTGCATTACCATCTGCTGCACGCACATAGTAGTTTTTCATCGATTCTGGGTTTAGACGCCACTTACGCTCTACTTGAGGGATAACCTCGTAAGAACGGCCATTTAAGTCGATACGGTTTACATAACCATCCGCCATCATAGTACCTAGTGTGATACCGATGTCTTGCATGGTTACGCCGTATGCACCTGCTTTGTCTTTGTCGATGTTGATTTTCATCGTCGCTGAATCGTAGTTTAGATCCAGATCCGAGTAGACAAACATCGGGCTATTTTTCACTTCGGTCAGAACTTCGGTCGCGATAGTGAACAAGCTTTCAAAGCTGTTTGGCGTTGTGATAACAAATTGAATTGGTAGACCAGAACCCGCACCTGGAAGTTCAGGCATCTGGAATGCGGTTACCGCCATTCCTGGTACTTCACCAACCAATTTACCTACACGGTTAGCCACTTCAGACTGAGACGCTTCACGCTCGCTCCAAGGTACCATAGAGGCAATACCAAACGCTTGGTTAGAGTTCGGCACACCCGTAAACACCTGCGCAAATTCTACTTCTGGCTGAGCAGACAGAATTTCATTTACGTGGTTCATGGTGTTTTGCAGGTAGTCTAAGTTCGCATTAGACGGGCCGGTACCCATCAGCATTACTGCACCTTTATCTTCTGATGGCGCGAGTTCACTTGGGATGAACTTAAACAGAATCGGAAGGCTAGCAAATACAATAATACCGAACGCAAGTACCACTGGACGATGATCCATGACCGCTTGAAGCATACGCTCATAACGGTTAGTCATTCGTTCTAGAACAGAGTGTACCTTTTGCTCAAACTTGCTTGGCTCTTCATTCGCCTTAAGCATTTTTGAACACATCATCGGTGATAGGGTCAGAGCCACAATACCGGATACAAATACCGAGCCGGCAAGGGTTAAGGCAAACTCTTTAAATAGCGAGCCTGTAATACCACCCATCATCGCGATTGGTGCATATACCGCACCTAGCGTCAGTGTCATTGCAATTACCGGAACGGCAATTTCACGAGTACCAATGATCGCCGCTCTAAACGGAGATTCACCTAACTTGATATGACGGTCGACGTTCTCAAGAACAACGATCGCATCATCCACCACCAGACCGATGGCCAGTACCATCGCCAGTAGTGTCATCAAGTTCCACGAGAAGCCGATAGATTGCATGACCATTGCCACACCGATTAACGACAGTGGAATAGTCACAATCGGGATCAGTACTGCACGGAAAGAACCGAGGAATAGTGTAATCACCACCAGTACAATCAGTGCTGCTTCCAAGATGGTTTTAATTACTTCTTGGATAGATTCGTTGATCGCAACTGTTGAGTCGTACATCACGTTCATGCTGATGTTACTTGGTAAGTTACGTTCCAATTGTGGAAGTAGTTCAAGTACATCTGCTGCGATGTTGATTGGGTTAGCACTCGGCGCTGCGTTGATTGCAGCAACCACTGCTTCTTGACCGTTAGCACTTGCACGGTAGACGTCGTGGCTTTTCTCTAGTGTTACTTTCGCGATATCGCCAAGACGAATCACTTCACCTTCAGCGCCAGATTTCACCACCAGCGCTTCAAGTTCGTCAGTGTTCGATACCTGAGTATCGGCACTACCGTTGTAAAGCACCATCTCACCGATCGCCTGACCTGTCGCTGATTGGTAGTTGTTGGCGTTAAGTACGCCCATTACATCAGATGCAGTTAGGTTAAGCGCCGCCATTTTGGCAGGGTCTAGCCATACGCGCAGTGCGTATTTCATACCACCGTATAGATCAACCTTAGATACACCACTTACCGTGAATAGCTGAGGGTTGATTACACGTTCTAGGTAGTCAGTGATCTGACTAGACGACAACTCATCACTGGTGAAACCAATGTAAAGTACCGCTGTGGTAGAACCGGTAGACATGGTTACCGTTGGATCTTCTGCTTCTTTTGGTAGTTGAGAACGAACCGAGTTAGTCTTTGCCAATACATCAGCCAATGCCGCATTCGGGTCGGTATTGAGCTTCATGTTTACGGTGATCGTAGACGTACCCAATACAGACGAAGATGTCATGTAGTCGATGTTATCGGCCTGCGCGACCGCTTGTTCTAAAGGCTGAGTAATAAAGCCTTGGATAAGGTCGGCACTGGCACCGTAGTAGCCAGTAGACACGGTAATTACCGTGTTTGTCATTTCTGGGTATTCACGCACCTGCATCTTGAATATTGCTTGGAAACCAAGCAAGGCTATCAAGAAGCTGATCGAAATCGCCAGAACTGGACGTTTAATAAAAACATCAGTAAAGCGCATGATTCCTCCAATTACAGCATTGGTGTTTCAGCTGGTGGGGTAGTTGCATCACTTTCTACGATGCGAACTTTCGCGTGGTTACTTAGACGTACTTGACCTGAAGTCACCACCACGTCGCCTGGTTTCACACCTTCCAGTACGTGTGCAACATCAGCGGCACGCTCACCAATTTTAACGACATGCTGCTTAACGCGTTTAACGCCTTCTTCTTCAGTTACGATGTACACACTGTCACCGTAAAGCGTATAAGTAATTGCTGTTTGCTGAAGTGCTACTTGGTTTTCTAGTTTAGGAAGGATGATGTTAGCGCGTGCAAACATACCGCTACGCAATTGACCATCGCTGTTAGGAATATCTGCTTGAACTTGAATCAGACCGCTTTGAACGTTTACAGCAGGCTCGATAGCAGAGATAGAACCTTCAAACGTTTTCTCTGGGTAAGCATCAACAAAAATGTCGACTTGTTGGTCAAGTTTGATGCGAGAAATGTCTGCTTGAGGAACAGTGAAGCGAAGGCGCATAACGGTGGTGTCTTCTAGACGAACAATATCACTACCTGCTTGTAGGTATTGGCCTAGGTAAACGTTACGAATACCAACTACACCAGCAAATGGCGCTTTGATTTCACGGCGGTCAATAGACGCTTTAAGGCTTTCAATTTCCGCTTGAAGTGAGAAGTAGTTTGCACCAGCTTCGTCATACGCTTCTTTTGAAATAGACCCTTTTTTGTAAAGACCTTGGTAACGCTTGTACTTCGCTTTTGCTGCTGGCAGCTTAGCTTGAGCACTCTTTAGGTTAGCTCTTTCAACTTCAGAGTCCAAAGTGATAAGAGGCTGACCTTCTTCAACTTGAGTACCTGACTCAAAGCTGATCACGTCAATCACACCGCTAGTTTCGTTAGCTACGGTAACGCCTTGGTTTGGCTCAATGAAACCGATCGCTTCAATCACAGGCACCCAGTCGGTAGCTTGTACTTCAGTCACCGTTACCGGAAACTCAGGTTCTGGTAAGTTTGCCATGTACTCGGCAATTTTTTGTTGCTTGAATAGATTGAAACCAATCACACTACCAAATAGTAGTACGACGATAACAATCATAAAGAAAGTCCACTTTTTCATTCTATTAAGAACTCCAAGTTAGTGATTAATTATTGCATCCCAGCTTGCGTCGATAGCGGCTTCAAGTGCCTCGTCGTCAAGATGGTAAAATCCCAAAGCGTGTTTTCGAGCAAGCGCAACACAAGCTTCAAAAGTTAGCCCCGAAAGTACTTCGTTCGCTAGAGGTTTAAATACGCCTTGCTCTTTGCCTTCTTCGAACAATCGGTCTACCTTAAAGAACATCTTCTTTTCTAATAGTCGGATTGATTTCTCAGAAGAACAAGGAAGCGATTCGTATTGAACCCGGTTACTCAATGCATTGATGTTTGACGCCGCTAAGTTCCAAATGTTCAACCACATAGTACGATAGCGTACTTTTAACGGTTCAGAATCATCGACATCAGCCTGAACCGCAGTAGCGATTCGTTGAGCGACGCGCAAACGCACTTCGTTGAGTAAATCTTCTTTGTCGGAGAAGTAACAGTAGATAGTGCCCGCTGCAACGCCGGCTTGTTTCGCCACTTTATGCATTGAAAGACCATGAAAGCCCGTCTCTGCAATCAGCTTTTCGGCTGCATCGAGTATCTGCTGTTGCTTATCTACGTTAGTGTTGTTGGCCATTATATGAAACCACCAATGAATGAACGTTCATTCATTATAGACCAATTACTGCCCACTAGTGCAATAAAATTTATACAAAAATCAGGAAAATTAGTCGATTACTGGCTCTATATTTGTCAGATAGGGTGGCCAAATCGGTCGACGTATTAATAATAGCAATTGAACTATTGCGCCATTATTATAAGCGCCATTATTTTTACCCAATGAGAACTCCATGAAGCTGAATCCCGGACAAGACCAAGCGGTTAAGTATGTATCGGGCCCATGCCTAGTATTAGCTGGCGCAGGGTCAGGTAAAACGCGCGTTATTACCAACAAGATAGCGTACTTGGTTCAGCAGTGTGGTTACAAGGCGCGTAATATCGCAGCCGTTACCTTTACCAATAAAGCCGCACGTGAAATGAAAGAGCGTGTTGGCCAAACATTGGGTAAGCAAGAAGCCAAAGGTTTGATGGTCTCTACCTTCCATACCTTAGGTTTGACCATTTTAAAGCGCGAGTACAAACACCTTGGTTTGAAAGCGGGCTTTTCGCTGTTTGATGATCAAGACCAAATGGCCTTGCTTAAAGAGCTTACCGAGAAGCAGTTGGATGGCGATAAAGACCTGCTGCGTAGCTTATTAAGCACCATTTCAAACTGGAAGAATGACATGTTGACCCCTGAGCAGGCCAAAGCGCGTGCTAAAGGTGAACAACAACAGCTGTTTGCTTTCTGTTTTGAAATGTACCAAAAGCAGATGAAAGCTTATAACGCACTCGATTTTGATGACTTGATTGCCTTACCAGTTTGGCTGCTGAGAACCAATGAAGAAGTACGTCAGCGCTGGCAAAACCGTATTCGCTACTTGCTGGTGGACGAATATCAAGATACCAACACCAGTCAGTACGAGTTGGTGAGACTCATTGTTGGCGAACGTTCGCGCTTAACCGTAGTAGGGGATGATGACCAATCCATTTACTCATGGCGTGGCGCAAAGCCGCAGAACTTGGTGCTGCTTGGTGAAGATTACCCTAACCTTAAGCTGATCAAGCTAGAGCAAAACTACCGTTCAACTAACCGTATCTTGCGCAGTGCAAACATCTTGATCGCTAATAACCCGCACGTGTATGAGAAATCACTGTTCTCAGAGCTACCGGATGGTGAAAAGCTCAAGGTGCTAATAGCGAAAAACGAAGAGCACGAAGCAGAGCGTGTTACGGGTGAAATCATTGCCCATAAGTTCTTAAATCGAACTGACTATCGTGATTACGCGATTTTGTATCGTGGTAACCACCAATCGCGTTTGATTGAAAAATCTTTGATGCAAAACCGCGTGCCGTACAAGTTATCAGGTGGTACGTCGTTCTTCGCTCGTGCAGAAATCAAAGACATCATGGCTTACCTTAAAGTGCTGGTGAACCCAGATGATGACAACGCGTTCATTCGTATCGTGAACACCCCTAAGCGCGAAATTGGCCCTGTGACATTAGAGAAGCTCGGCAGTTACGCAAACATGCGTGGTAAAAGCTTGTTCGAATCGAGCTTTGAAATGGGCTTAGAGCAGCATCTTACTGGTCGAGGCCTAGAGAATTTGCGCCGCTTTACCGCTTGGTTGGTGAAGATTGCGGATCAAGCAGAGCGTGGTGATACGGTAGAGGCTGTTCGTTCACTTGTGCGTGATATCAATTACGAAGATTGGTTATACGAAACATCGTCAAGCCCGAAAGCGGCCGAAATGCGCATGAAGAACGTCTCTGACCTTTATTCTTGGATTGTTGCCGATCTAGAAGGTGACAACTATGACCAAGAAGAGAAGACACTCAAAGAAGTCGTTCAACGTTTGACCCTGCGTGACATGATGGAGCGCGGTGAAGAAGACGATGACAGCGATGCAGTCCAGCTCATGACTCTCCATGCTTCCAAAGGCCTCGAGTTCCCTTATGTGTACTTGATTGGTACTGAAGAAGGCATCTTGCCTCACCAAACCAGTATTGATGAAGAGAACGTTGAGGAAGAGCGCCGCCTTATGTATGTAGGTATCACACGCGCGCAGAAAGAGCTGACATTTACTATGTGTCGTGAACGTCGTCAGTTTGGTGAATTAATCAAACCGACGCAAAGTCGTTTTCTTGATGAACTGCCGTTTGATGATGTTGAATGGGAAGCAACTAAAAAGCCAGTGACTCAAGAAGAGCGCATGGCAAAAGGTCAGGCGCACATTGCCAACCTAAGAGCGATGTTTAAGAAAGACTAAATGTATTGATCTATTAGGTGAGGCGTTCCGCTTTTACGGGACTCGACAAACGCGAGTATTTCACCATCAGAAATACGCTTCACTACTGTATCGCCATTGCGTATTTCGATCATCGCTTGACCGCCGTGATTGACAATATTGGCACTTAAATTATTGCTCAGTTCAGGCAGTGCAGAGTTGAGGTGCTCAACAATCTGACGCAGCTGCTGTTTAGACTTAACATCGTGAGGGTCGATTTTTGACTGTGACTCTTCACTTTGTGAAGGTTTAGTGTGTTGCTCATGAATGTGATTCTCCCTTGGGTGTGGGAGGTAAGAGTTGGATGTGATTTTCATAAGCATCTCCGAAAGTGTTCGAAAATCATACTGCCTACTTATTGTATCGTCACAAATGCGCTTCTCTTGAGCCTATTTTTATAAAACAACCAATTCAAAGGCTTAACGCAGATTGCTAAGCCTTTAACTGTTGTGTTGCTGGTTATAGGCCTTCGATCATGTGATCAATAGCAGCAATAATCTCTTCATCGGAACAGTCCATACATGAACCTTTAGCTGGCATGGCATTGAAACCGTTGATGGCGTGATCGGCCAGTACATCTTTACCTTTCGCAATTCGAGGTGCCCAATCATTGGCATCACCAGTGACCGGTGCGCCGCTTACCCCAGTGCTGTGGCATGCGGTACAAAACGTTCCGTAGACCGTTGCGCCATCTCGTGGGCCGCTTCTTTCTACAACGACAGGCTCTGCACCCGCAAGATAGACATCACCGACTGGCTTAATTCTTTCTGCAATTGCGTCATGCTCTTCAGGACTGACGTTTAGGGCAAACGTCGCGGAAGAGAAAGTCGCTGCCGCTATTAAAGCGGTAAAGATTTTTCGAGACATATCCATTTAACTCACTGTACATTCCAGAAGATGAGCGCTGACTCACCAATTATTATTCCAATGCGTTATCATTCTTAGCTGATGTTTTTATTCGCATTGATATTAGAGTATAAGATGTTCTACAAGGTTTAACGTGGTTAAATCAATGTAAATACTAGGTGATTATATATCGAGCAGATGTTGCAATAAACAACAACTTGTCCATGGCAAGGTGTATGTCACACCATTTGTAGGGTTTTATTCGCCATCAATCGCCCAAAAAGGCGTCAAACGATAAAAAAACTTGAAAAAGTACTAGACGACATAGTGTGATATACGTATTATTCCACTCCGCCGATGGGGCATGCGCCCGTAGCTCAGCTGGATAGAGCGTTGGCCTCCGGAGCCAAAGGTCGAAGGTTCGAATCCTTTCGGGCGCGCCATTTGCCTGGAGGAATATCGGTAAAACAGATAGTGGTGGCTATAGCTCAGTTGGTAGAGCCCTGGATTGTGATTCCGGTGGTCGCGAGTTCGAATCTCGTTAGCCACCCCATTATTTCGGTAACCCAGTTTACTTAGTAGATAGAGGTTTCCAGTTTCGATTTTATCGGGACAAAACATAAGTCGGTGAATAGCGCAGCTTGGTAGCGCATCTGGTTTGGGACCAGAGGGTCGGGGGTTCGAATCCCTCTTCACCGACCACTATTTCAATAATCGCAAATGCGGTTATACAAAAAAATTAGTGGTGGCTATAGCTCAGTTGGTAGAGCCCTGGATTGTGATTCCGGTGGTCGCGAGTTCGAATCTCGTTAGCCACCCCATTAATTTTGTCGGTGAATAGCGCAGCTTGGTAGCGCATCTGGTTTGGGACCAGAGGGTCGGGGGTTCGAATCCCTCTT
>Ga0209452_1000214_pt1 | contig 15542 bp, 8 predicted proteins | sample WorMetimpBELIZE1_FD_187388 | JGI IMG/M metagenome (GOLD analysis project Ga0209452, IMG submission 187388) | Marine gutless worms symbiont microbial communities from Max Planck institute for Marine Microbiology, Germany - Olavius imperfectus... | ecosystem: Host-associated > Annelida > Digestive... | reverse complement strand
AGGATACAGACGTGCACTTTAAAACGTTGCTGAGTTGCACTGTGATCAGGGTGACCTTTAATAAACGCAATTGATTTATGGCCAAGCGAAATTAAATGTTCTGTGATCTCAAAGGCGCCCTGCTCGTCATTACTACGTACAGAAATTGAATCATCTTCTAATAGTGCAGATGCAACACGGGCATAAGGAATTTTTTTAGTTTTTAAAAAGTTAACCAGTGTTTCAAAATCCCCAAACGGTGGCGTAAGCACAACGCCATCTAGGCGCGAGGTTTGGAGTAACTGGTCTATATCGTTAATTAAATCTTCACCCCGTAATTCACATGGGTGAATCAATAAGTTGTAATTATTTTCTTTACAGGCAGCAAGCGCACCAGTTTGTACGCGTGTGATATAGCTTTTACTGGGGTTGTCGTATAAACAGCCAATAATAAAGCTACGATTTTGAGCCAAGCCGCGCGCAATGGGATTAGGTGTGTAATCAAGCTCTTTAAATACTTTGAGTACTTTTTCTCGCGTCGCAGCACTCACATTAGGCTCATTATTTAACACTCGAGATACGGTTTTTTTAGAAACCCCCGCATGGGTGGCGACACTATTTATGGTTACTTTTTTCATTTGTCCGTTATCCAAATACAACCATTAAGTAAGTTTATTTGCTGTTATATAAACACGCACCCGCCCCAATTAGCGGTATGTTATCTTGCGTTACTAGCGTAACAGGTATTTGCCCTGCATATTGCGACATAACCCCTTTTTGCGAAAATCGTTCTACAAAACGACTTTCAAGTAAGCGAGATTGCATGCGCGGTAAAATACCACCGCCTATAAACAAACCACCTAATGCGCCATATACAACGGCTAAATCACCGGCAACACTGCCAATCCAATCACAAAACTGATTAAGCGTTGCATCACATACCTCGCACTCACCACTGTTGGCAAGGCTACTAATTTGTGCTGCATCTAAATTTTTAGCTGCAACCCCTTTTACCGCGGCCATCGCTTTGTATAGGTGGGCAATGCCTGGGCCTGAAAAAACAGTCTCGATAGAGACATGGGGATGATCTTTACGAAGCTCATTTATTAATAAAGAGTCAAGCTCGTTTACTGGTGCAAGCGACATGTGCCCACCCTCAGAACTCAACACGGCCGTAGATTGCGCTGTACGCACCAAGCACGCAGCACCAAAACCAGTGCCTGGGCCCATTACACCAATATTGGCATTCGCGTCAGCTTGGCCAGGCTTAATTGTAATGTTTTGATTAGCATCTAAATAGGGTGCAGCGTAAGCAAATGCTGCAAAATCATTAATGACTTCTAATTGTGTTAAATTAAAGTGGGCTTTAAACTCATTTACACTAAAATGCCAGCCAAGATTAGTTAGGTGAACCTGCCCTGCTTTTATTGGCCCCGCAACGGCTAAACAAGCACGAGTTGGCGTAACATGAGGAATTGTTGCTAAATATTGTTCAAGTGCGCTTTCTAATGAGCCAAAATTAGCACTGGGGAATATGTTAATATGCTCAATAACAAACTGGTTAGCTTGCTCGTTAAAATCGGTAATTAATGCAAAACGAGCGTTAGTACCACCTATATCGGCAACAAGAATAGGGGTAAACTGGGCAGACGAATTTTGGCTCATGGTATTATCTCTTTTGTGTAAGCGGCTTATGCTTATTATTCTACAACGACAATACGTTGTTATTTATACACTTTGAGCTATCACCTCAAAGTAGCTATCACAGTAAAAAAGGCTGCTATATAAGTAGCAGCTAATACGTTTTGACAACAAAATGATAAAACGTAGGCATTATGACACCGGTGTCAGGATTAGATCAATAATAAATCGTAAAAAGCTTGAAATAATTCATTAATAGTCGAAAATGACACAATTATTTAGCACTTAATTAAGTTGTAACAATGAAAGGTAAAGCCACCTCTTTTGACATTGCCCATTATGCAGGGGTTTCACAATCAACGGTATCTCGCGCTTTACGTAACAGCCCGCTTGTTAACGAAGAAACGCGAAAGCGCGTTCACGATATAGCAAAGCAACTTAATTACAAAGTTGATAAAAATGCCAGTAATCTTCGCACTCAGCAAAGTAGTACACTCGCGCTTTTATTATTTGAAGACCCAACATCAGACGAATCACAAATAAACCCTTTCTTTTTGTCTATGTTGGGCAGTATTACCCGTGCCTGTGCAAAAGAAGGTTACGATTTATTAGTGTCGTTTCAATCAGCCAGCGCTGATTGGCAAGCTGATTACGAAGATAGCCACAGAGCCGATGGCATAATTTTACTCGGCTATGGTGATTACATAGACTTTCAACCCAAATTTAAAACCTTACTAGAGCAAAACACCAAATTTGTATGCTGGGGCGCAACGGTAGATAACCGCCCTGATCTGACTGTATGCTGCGATAATTACGGCGGAGGTAAACTAGCCGCCGGTCATTTGATAGCTAATAACCGTACCGATTGTGCATTTATTGGTGATGCGTCTGATCATAGCCCAGAGTTTTTTGCTCGCTTTCAAGGGTTTAAAGACGAGTTACTGACACATGGTATAGCTGTAAATGAGCGAAAAATGGCCAATGCTATTTCCACTGAAGAATCTGGTTACCATGCCACACGCTCACTTATTGCTAATAACATTAAATTTAACGCTTTATTTGCAGCCAGTGATCTGATCGCTATTGGCGCAATTCGCGCTTTAAAAGAAGCAAATATTAATGTTCCAAACGATGTAGCCGTTGTCGGTTTTGATAATATAGCCATTGCTAGCTACATAAATCCACCCCTTACTACCATAGCGCAAGACACCACCGTTGCAGGGCAAATGCTGGTAGAAAACCTTCTTAAATTGATTCGTGAAAAAGACGTACAAAGCACCCTTTTACCACCCGTATTAATTGCTAGGGGGTCTAGTTAATAACTTTTAACTCAACTTCTTCATGCTTTTTAAGCATCAAACCTCTATTAAGTACAAAAAAGCCACGGCTATTAACCGTGGCTTTAAGTTTAGATTTTGAACTAGCCTTATTTCAAAGCTTTCTCAACAACAGGGTAATGATCCCATACTTGTTTGTCACTCAGTGAACGGACTAATTTAATATACTCAGCGTGAGTCCATGCCAATGGGGTTGCTGAATTAGTCCCCTCGCCTAGCTTGTAACCTGCTTTATTTACGCCTACGCCATCCCATACTTGCTCGGGTAACATAAGGCCGTTATTAGCAAATTGCTCTAAGCCTTTTACATAGCTGTTTTTAATTTGTGCTTGTTTAACATCATCCAGTGCATTGTTTGCATTGGCAGCAGCTATTTCGTAATGCCCGCGCTCACCGGTGAAAAATGGCCAAACACGTCCACGTTGTCCAGGGGTATTGCTGCCGCCCTCTGCGTAATTTGTGCCGGTTACTTCATCTTCACCGTAACCATCATTACCGTAGCGGCGGTAGCCTGCAAATGTGCCGCTGCCATCGTCAAAGCTAAAGCTATATTTAACTTGTAGGTTATCTTCAAGCGTTTCGTCATCATACTCAGGCAATGTTTTAACAATGCTTTCATCATTTGCACCGCGTACGCCATAGCGTACTAGTTCTAAAAAACCGCCATCTAAAATTTGCTTTTTATTAAATCCTTCACGGCCATTATTCGCATTAATTTTAGTGTCTGAGTTTGCATCAGTGTCTTGGCCTATACGAATAAAGTATTCACCATCGCTATTTTCGCCCTTTAGGTTGCCTTTCGTGGTAAACATTTGCGATTCTATGTTATTGCTGTATTTTTTAGCCGTAGCCAGGTAGCGTTTTGCGTTTTTATCATCGCCACTGAGTGTTGCAATATCACTGGCTGTAATTAGGCCTGCTACTACAGCCGCTGTTGTTGATGGTGAATAACCCTCTTGCTCCTCCCAACGCTCTTGCTGTGTTGCAGGTGGTGTGATTTGTGTGTCGTTCCACAAAATCTTAGCAAGGCCACCCTCAACTAAAAAATCTGCCGCTGGTTTTAACATTTTGCCATACCAACTTTTTAGCTCTTCATCGCTAAGTACATTGGCTTTGTGTAACTTCCAGGCAAGCATAATAGGCATAGCGGTTTGATCAAGCTGAACACCTACCCACTCAAGCTCACCATCTACGTGTGTTTTTTGTAAAAACCAGCCTGTATCGCCTTTGTTGCCCGGAGTTTTACTATTTACTTGTACTTTTTCAAGGTATTCGAATGCTGTTTTTGCGGTGGCAGTATCGCCAAGCGCCATAAACGCCATAGCGACTTGATAAAAGTCACGCACCCATACCGCTTTATAACCGGTTGAGCCTTCTTTTGCCGAAACGGTTTCGCCCCACGGGTTAGATAAAGAGGCTATTAATGCCCCTGCATGTGTTTTATCTTCTTGCGCCTTTAATACCATGGCGCTGGTGTATAAAAGCTTGCCGTTATCGGCAGTTTGCTCAACCATGTTATTTAGCGGCTTAAGGCTTTGTAGGTAATCTTGCCAGCCCAGCGCTTCACCTTTGCCGTTATAATGATCAAGTACGGCTTGATAGCCTTTTGCTAAGCTTTTTTTACCTTCATTGAAACTTTGCTGCTGCGTTTTACCAAAGCTAAGGGCTAAATCGAAGGTGGTGTTAGCGCTTATTTCGCCAAGCTCTGCCAGCATGCTTACGTTACCTGCAGTTTCGCCAGTGTTAGAGTACTGAGAATTTAACGCTTGAGTTGTTTTAAGTGCGTTAATACCGTCACTTTTGCCTGTAAATCCAACTGTTTTAGCCGTAAAAGGAGTTGCTGATTGAAGTGTTAAATAATTATCACCTTCCCATGCAACTAGACCTTGCTCTGTTGTTTTAGCAAAGTCACCAAGTCCGTTGTTGTTAATGTACGGATTAACTGACACATACGCTTTTAACCCTTTAAGTTCAGTGTTAAAAACACTGCGAACAAATAAAGTTTGCCCGTCAGGATCAGTAAATATGTGTTTTTCTAGGCTAAAACGCCCTTGTTTATCAGTACTCGTTACTTTGTAGGCAAGCGAAAGTGGGCGGCCTTGCGCATCTTTGTATAAGTAATCAATGGTGACATCTAAATCATCGGCTTCACTAACTGTAAAATCTTTACCCGTTACAACAAACTGCATGTCTTTTATTTGCGCTTGGTGAATAAGCCCAAACATGGTTTCGGTGATCATGCCTTTAGCAATTGAAAACCATACTTTAGACACATCGCCCGTGGCAGCTAAATCGCTATATTGGCCGTTTTGGTATTGCTCGTATGATGTACCAATACCGGTTTTACCCGCATAAGCCCAAAATGGCTCTACACCTGGTGCGCCAGGTGCCGATTTAACTTGTGCTGTGGTACTTTCATTCGTTGTACTTGTGTTTTGAGCGCCACAAGCTGTTAAGCCTAATGTTAAAAGTGAGGCGGTTATAAGGTTATATTTTTTCATTGTGTGTCCTTAATGTGAATTTTTAACGCGCATTACAGTAATAGCAGCAACAACAAACGAGGCTGCACCAATTAATAATGCGTAAATAGGCTGATTTGAAAATGCGTGACGTAAAATAAGCCCTAAAATACTGGCGGCAAGTAACTGAGGTATAACTATAAAAAAGTTAAAAATACCCATGTAAACGCCCATTTTGTTACTCGGTAGAGCATTACTTAACATGGCGTAAGGCAGCGATAAAATAGACGCCCACGCAAAGCCCACACCAATCATAGGAATAAGTAACATTTTAGGGTCTTGAATAAACATAAAGCTTGCAAGCCCTAATGCGCCCAGTAATAAATTAAAACAATGCGCGCCTTTTAATCCCATTTTTTTAACTAGAAACGGAATACACATCGCCGCAATAGCGGCAAAACCATTGTACGCGGCAAATAAAATGCCTACCCAGTCTGCACCATCGTTAAATGCTTTAGAGGTGGCATCGCTACTACCATAATGAAAGCTTGTTACTGCGGCTGTGGTATAAATCCACATAGCAAATAACGTAAACCAGCTAAAAAACTGCACCCAGGCAAGCTGCTTCATGGCCTCTGGCATAGTAAATACATCTTGTATTACTTGGTAAAAACCACCTTGTGTTTTATTGGCACGCTTAAGCGCTGCTGCAATCCACTGCACAATACCAAACGCAAGTAAGCCACCAGCAAGTAGGTAAAGCTCTTTTTCAAGGGATAGCCCCATTACTAATGCAAGGGTTGTTAAACCCAGCACCACAAAAATAATGGCCCCCTTATTAAAGTTAATATTAACCACGTTACTAGTTGTAGCTTGAGCGCTTTGTTTTTCAAAAGCCGCTAGTTGCTCTGGGCTGTATTCTTTAGTTCGCGCCACGGTCCAAAGCACCGCAACAAGTAATACCACCCCGCCCCAATAAAATGAGTATTTAACAGACTCAGGAATTTGCCCTGGCGCTGCGGTATTGCTTACATCAAACCAGTTAGTCATCATCCATGGTAATGCCGAAGCTAACACCGCACCAATACCAATAAAAAAGCTTTGTAAACCGTAACCTGTCGCACGTTGTTTTTCAGGCAAGTTATCGCCTACAAGTGCTCTAAACGGTTCCATGGTTACGTTGATTGACGCATCCATAATCCATAACATACCCGCGGCAATCCAAAGCGTTGGTGAATGCGGCATAATAAATAGCGAAAGCGTTGTGAGCACAGCCCCAACAAAAAAGAACGGACGACGACGGCCAAAGCGCCCCCACGTTTTATCGCTCCAATAGCCTATAATAGGCTGTACAATTAAGCCTGTAAGTGGGGCTGCAACCCATAAAATAGGAATATCATCAACTTGTGCGCCTAATGTTTGAAATATTCGGCTCACATTGCCGTTTTGCAGGGCAAAACCAAACTGTATGCCTAAAAAGCCAAAGCACATGTTCCATATTTGCCAAAAACTTAAATTTGGCTTATCGGTATTATTATTCTGATTATTCATTATTAGCCTTATTTGTTAATACTGCGCTGCTAAATGCATCAAGTGTGAGGTTAAATGTAGCGCCTTGCGCATGAGCTTTAAGCTCGGTGGTGTGATTCTCAAGTAAATCATTTAATAGCGTATTTTCACTCATTACACCTAGTTGTGCCTTTGATAAATTAACCGTAACTGTTTGTGGCTGCGCGCTAAAGTTACTTAACACATACACACTTTGCTGCCCTAAAGAGCGAGTAAAACCAACTACACGTTCACTGCCTTCAGTCTTAAGAGGTGACATTTCCCCCCCTACGACAGCAGGTAAATTGTTAAGAGACATAACGGCTTTGTAGTAGTCGCGAAGTGCTGCTTGTTCTGCAGTTAAATTAGCGCCATCAAATTTTCCGTTATTCATCCATGCTTGGTGTGCTGGTACGCCAATGTAGTCAAAAATACTCGTGCGTGTAGGCGCGCCAAATCCTGCGTTTTCAGAGCCGTCTTCTCCCACATCTTGTGCAAAATATAAAAGTGTTGGCGCGCGGCTAATAAGGTTAGAAACAACTAAAGCAGGTTTGCCCCACTGTGCATTACCGGCAAAGTCTGGGCTTGCAATACGTTGTTCGTCGTGATTTTCTAAAAAGTGCAGCATATGTTGCTCTATATCGAGCACACTTTCATGCGCATCAAAAATACTATTGGCAGGTTGTTTACCTTGCATTATCGCTTTTAAGGTATCGTAGAAGCCGACTTTATCGTAAAGATAATCCATTTTACCTTGCTGAATATAAGCGCGATACATTAGCGGGTTATACACTTCGGCTAATAAAAAGGCGTCACTTTTTTGCATTTTTATTGACGAGTTTAAAAAGCTCCAAAATTCAACGGGGACCATTTCGGCCATGTCATATCTAAAGCCATCAACGCCTTTGTCTAGCCAAAAAAGCGCAATATCTCTAAACTTGTACCAGCTATCGGGTAGTTCTTTATCTTGCCAAAACGCGTAATGAGCACGGTAGTCTTTATCTTTAAAATCGTTTGGCAACTGAGCAAAATCATAACTACCATCTGGCTTTACACCATAATTTACTTTTACAGTTTCATACCAATCGTTGATATCGGGTTTTGGTGCACGGGCTCCGTTACCAGTCCATTTAGCAGGTGTTTCGTCAAAAAAACCGTCAGCAAGGGGGTGAGTATCTCCACCTAGCACTGTGTATGTGGTAGAGGTAGGCACTTGAAAGGATTGGCCTGGAACATAATAAAAGTTATTGTTTTTAGTGTACACTTTAGTCGTGTCGTCTTGCTCGCCAAAGTCTTTTACCCCTTTAGGTTTACCAAGCGATTGATAGTTGCGAGCAACGTGGTTAGGCACTATATCAATAATGACTTTCATACCGTGGCTATGTGTACGCTCTATAAGTGCAGTAAATTCATCCATGCGGTTTGATACGTTAACGGCTAAATCGGGGTTAACGTCGTAGTAATCTTTAATCGCATACGGTGAACCCGCGCGTCCTTTTACTACATCGGGGTCATCTTGTGAAATACCGTAGTCGGTATAATCGCCAACAAGTGCGTGGTGTAGCACACCTGTATACCAAATATGTGTGGTACCTAGCTCTTTAATACCTTTAAGAGCTGCATTGTTAAAGTCGGCAAATTTGCCTACGCCGTTTTGCTCTTTAGTACCCCATGGCACATTGGCTGTTTCGGTATTGCCAAACAAACGAGTAAACACTTGATAAACAACAGGTTTAGCAAGCTCATTTTGAGCCTGTGCTGGCGCTTCGCTCTGTTCTGATTTGTTACTCTCTGAACACCCAGCACCAACAAGTGCACTGCACAGTACTGCGGATATGTAAACTGAATTTTTCATTGTGTGTCTTATTGTCGGTATTGTTATTAACTTTATATTAAAGATTACTGCAGCAACCATACAGTTGCTGCATACGTATTCACGCCATTATTGTGATGCATTTATAACAAGTACCGTTGCGCTCATAGCGGGTAATTCAATGGTTTTACCAAGCTTCTGTGTTTTTTGAGTAAATAGGTTAAATGCTGTTGTGTTGTGAGGCATCACCTCTTGCATATACTCAATGCTTTTTTGTAGCGCTTGTGTATTTTTATTCATAAATACCAACACAGTTTGCTCGTCGCTAATACGGGCATAACTATACACACCTTGTTGAGGTGTAAAATGTACAAGCTTTCCTTTATCTAGTGCTGAGCTGCTTTTTCTAAAGTTAAGCAAGGTGCTAATTGTTTTGTGCATGTCTTTTTGCTGCGCCGTGAGCCCTTTACCTGTAAATGCATTACTCGTTTGGCCTTCAAACCCGCCGGGGAAGTCAATTCTAATATCACCATGATCTTTACTTGGGGTGTTATCTAATAGTACTTCGGTACCGTAATACATTTGCGCTATGCCACGGGTTGTTAAAAACAAGGTCATCGCCATTTTTGTTTTAGCAAGGTCTTGGCCAAGTTCAGTATATACGCGGCTCATATCGTGGTTATCGGCAAATACCATAATATTATTGGTATCTGGGTATAAAAAATCATTCGCTAACGATTCATACACTTTAACCCAACCGGTATTCCAACTTTCATCTTCATTTAGTGCTTGAATTACTGACTCCTGTAAAGAAAAGTCCATCACGCTTGGTAAGCTTGATGTATAGCCATCTTGGTTATGCTTGCCACGTTGCCAGTAAGAGGCAATAGCTGGGTTAGATGTCCACTCTTCGCCAACAATATTAAAGTCTGGGTACTCTTGCATTATGGCTTTTGTCCAATCACTCAAAAATGCTTTATCTGAATATGAGTAGGTATCAACACGTATGCCGCTTAAATCGGCGTATTCAATCCACCAAATCGCATTTTGAATTAAGTATTCACTTACCAGTGGTTGGCGCTGATTTAAATCAGGCATGGTTTCTACAAACCAGCCATCGTTAAACTGGCGCTTATCGTATTCACTGGCGTGTGGGTCTTGTATGGTTTGGCGAGCATGGCTGGTGGCATTTTTGCCTTTATTAAACTCACCATTAAAGTTAATCCAATCTTTAGTGGGTTTATCTTTAACCCATGTATGCTCAGAGCCAAAATGGTTAAGTACCATGTCCATTACCAGCCCTATACCTTGCTCTTTTGCTTTTACTGATAACGTTTTGTATAACTGGTTTGAGCCCATACGAGGGTCAACATTATAAAAGTCAGTAATTGCATAACCATGATAAGAGTAATCTGGCATGTTGTTTTCAAGCACTGGGGTAAGCCAAAGCTGTGTAACACCTAAATCGTTTAAATACGGTAATGCGTTTATCACACCTTGAATGTCACCACCGTGGCGCCCGCCTTTTATACTTGGGTTTGCCGCCTCCAACATGCTTGGCACCGTATCGTTTTGCTCATCACCATTAACAAAGCGATCCGGATTAATTAAATAAAGCGTATCGGCCGATGTAAAACCTTGGCGTTTTGCGCTGTTTTTATCGCGTTCAAGCAGTGGAAACTCAAAGTTATTGCTTGTTTTGCTGCTATTAAATTTAAGCGTTCCTGCTTTAGCGGCATCGGTAATGGTAATATTTAAAAATACATAATTTGGGTTATCGGTACGGGTTACCTTATTTAACTTAACGCCGTCATATTTAGCTAATTTAATTTGCTCATTGGCAATATTTTGCTCATGCACCATGATGTTAATCGTGTTTTTATTCATGCCTACCCACCAATTGGCAGGTTCAACGTCAAGTGCATAACTAATGGTTGGTAAGGTGCACGCACTTACAAGTAAAAGTTTATTTAAAAGTCGCATCATTAGGCCTTTTTAATTTTTGCTAAAAATTCTTTATGAGTAGGTAGCTGCTCTACCGTTGAGGAAATAAGCGTTTTTAATGTAGAAAATAAATCGTTAAGTTGTTCACTACTGAGTGAGTCAACAATACTATTGTAATCATCGGGAGTAAGGCCTTGGCCTATAAACACTTGCTGCCAAGCAACTTCGGCAAATAGTTCATCGTTTTCTCGTACTACTTTGCCCGTGTGTTTAAATAGATTAAGTTTATGTGCTAATGAGTCGGGAACATCCATTTGCTTGCATTGACGCCAAAACGCCGAGTCTTCTCGCTCTGTTAACTTATAATGCAAAATTATAAAATCACGAATGTGTTCTATTTCAGTTACGCTTTGCCTATTAAATTCAGTAACTAACGCATCGCTAATCCCATTATGTGGGAACAACTTTATTAATCGGGTCACGGCGCTTTGTATTAAATGAATACTGGTTGACTCTAACGGCTCTAAAAAGCCACTTGCAAGGCCAACCGACACCACATTTTTATGCCACTGTTTTAACCGCCGCCCTGTTTTAAATTTAATCACGCGTGGCTCAGTAATCGGCTCGGCGGGTAAATTATTTAATAATAACTGCGTTGCCGCATCGTCAGATAAATAACGACTACAGTACACCAAGCCGTTACCGATTCTGCTTTGCAGAGGTATTTGCCACTGCCAGCCCGCGCTGTGTGCAATTGAACGCGTGTAAGGTTTTAGCTCGTCTAAACCTTTTGACTGCACCGCCACCGCGCTATCACATGGTAAATAATGAGACCAATCTACATAGCCTGTGTTTAATGTTTGCTCTATTAACAAAGCACGCTGACCGGTACAGTCTATAAACAGATCGCCGTTGATTTCGGTGTCATCATCAAGTATGAGGCTTGTAATATTGCCTGAGTGCGTACATTGGTTAACCTGCTCAATTTTAGCGTCTACGTGTTTAACGCCACGCGAAGTAGCAAGCTTTTTTAAGTACTCGGCATAGCGTGTTGCATCAAAGTGATACGCATAACTTAAACCTGGTAATTGCGTGTTAGGTATAGTATCTAAAGGTGCAAATTTATGCTGTTTGGCTGCCTGGTAATTTAACGAAAAATTCCATAGGCTATCTTCTGAACCACTAATATGCCCTTTTACCCAAAAATTGTAAAAATCGCAAAAGGGGAAATCTTTTCCAAATGAGCCAAAAGCATGCATGTAGCTATGAGAGGTGTTTTTCCAATTTTCGAACTCAATTCCTAATTTTATAGATGCATGTGTAGCGTTTATAAAATCTTGCTCGTTTATACCCAATGCGTTGTTAAGTTGAATAATAGGGGGGATAGTTGCTTCACCTACGCCTATCGTGCCAATAGTGCTTGATTCTATAAGCGTTATGTTAATCACTTTACCTAACACTTTATTAAGTAAGGCAGCTGTTATCCACCCTGCCGTACCCCCACCAGCGATTACGACGTGTTTTATTGGTTTCATATCATTGTTCACGTTTACAATTTAAAGCTTTGTTAAGTTTGATAAAGTAGCTATAAAAAAGCCCTTGTAAAACAAATTACAAGGGCTCCTACACACAACCTTTATTATAGCTTGTAGCTAAAGCCTAACAAGTAGGTACGACCATAATCTTGGTAATCACGAACTTGTAGCGCGTTATCGCCAGAAAGCGATGTAAACGGCTCTTCTGTTAAGTTTTGAACTTGGAACTGAATAGATAAACCTTCAAGGCTTTCAATACCGGCTTCAGAGAAGTCATAACCTGCTTGTACATCCCATATAGTCTCACCCAGAATGTCAACTTGTTGAGTATCAAAACCTAGCCCATATACATCACCTTTAAAGTCACTACGTTTACGCATGCTGGTACGCAGTTGAATACCATTCATTTCGTAATAAACTGTTAAGCTTTGAATTTTGTCAGACAAACCCGGAAGTTCGTACTCGTTACCGTTTTGATCTTCAATGTCTGATTCAATCCCCGTATGGCTTGCAATTAAACCAAAGCCTTCAAGTGACGGGTGGAATATTTTAAATGGCAATGCTAGAGATAGCTCGTAACCGTATAAGTCACCCCCACCGCCATTGACTTTACCACTACCGGTACCTTCAGATGTTGCTGGAATTTCACCTGTTGATGGGTCAGCAACGCCCGACATATCAATTGCGTAGGTGCCATCAAAGATCCACTGCGTTATATCTTTATAGAAAAACGCTGCAGAGAAGTAACCTTCATCACTAAAGTAGTTTTCGTATGTTAAATCGTAACCCGTTGCCTCTTTTGGTTCTAAATTAGGGTTACCACCCGATACAGACCAGTAGTTACCATTATCATCAGGTGTTGTATTGTATGATGCGTCAACAGATGAGTTCATTTCATCCAGACGGGCACGTGAGATTGTTTTAGCCGCACCAAAACGCACTGTTTGCTGCTCATCAATCGCAAGTGATAGGTTCAAACTTGGTAAAACGTGTGAATAATCGTGGCTAATATTGGTAGGTGATGCCACAACAATGCCATCTACAGTACTAAATGCATTACCTTGCGATGACTGATCAGTGTGAACGTAACGTACACCGATATTACCCGTTAACGCTAAGCCGCTTACTTCGGCATTAATATTAGCTTGTGCAAATGCAGAGGTAATTTCTTCTTTTACTGTCCACGATTTAGTTAAATGACTCGTATTTGTTAAGCTTTCATCTAATAAATCGTAGTAGCCGTCATTAACAAGACCATTTACATCGTAAGCAATCATATCGCCCATGCCAATAAAGTCTAAATCAACGCTGCCCATTCGATACTGCTCCGGCACGGTAACTAAACTCGGGTTATCGAGTGAAAACCCAGATAACGTCATAAAGAAGCCCTGCGAGTCTTTAGTCTTTTCGCGCTCTTTATAAGACATACCAAATTCAATTGAGCTAAAGTATTCGTTTTCTAATACTTTAGATGCCGCTAGTTTTAACGTAGATAACTCATCTTCAATTGTAGGTGCATTAATGAAACCATCTTGCGCTTGGTTTTCATACTCGGTGCCGGTTAAGCCATATTTATCATTTAAAGCAGAGCTTGTACCCCATGATAAAGGACCACCTAATTGAATCAAACTATAGTCACTGTAATCTAAGTCATGAGTAAACGTAGCGCCAGTATTACCACCGTTAAATGTGTAACCTAAGTTATCGGCAATACCACGTGAATCACCACGCCCTGTACCTGAATAACTTTCAAGGCTCCAAATTTTACGATCAACTTGCGAGTAACTTGCATCAAACTCTACAGACCATGAGTCATCAATATCGTATTTAGTATTGAAACCAAACGCGGTTAGCTCAGCTTCACGCTCTTCATAATCGTTACGAACAACTACACGCTGGCCATTAGTAACAGCACTGGTAATAAAGCCACTTGCCTCATCTACCGATACACTTGCAGGGTCAATCGAACCTTGACCCCATGCGAATGGAATTTCGATGCCACGTAAGATTTTTTCATCAGTGAAGTCTACATATAACGCATCAAACGTCATATTTAATTTGTCAGTTGGAGCAGCCTCTAGCACAAGCATGGCTGAATCACGTTCAAGTGTTGATGAACGCACAAATGGTTTTGCACCACCTAAAATTGAATATGTTTGACCGTCATTAGCAGTAAATTCAGGGTAACCCCAAGAGTTCCAACGCTTTTCTTGATTTGGTGAACTCATGGTGTTTAGGGCAAACGCAACACCTATAGTGTCATCAGCAAATTGATCAATGTATGAGACAGTACCGCGATAACCATCGTTGTTACCGTCTGGGTTTAGTTTATCAAAACTAGTTTGCTCGTATTGGCCATTAACTTGTAAAACACGCTCGCCTTTACTTAAAGGACGAACCGTTTGCATGTTGATAACACCAGCAATCCCTTCTGCTTCAATGCTTGCATTAGGTGTTTTATATACAGTAACGCCGCTCATGATTTCTGATGGGTAAAGGTCAAACTCTACGCCGCGGTTATCGCCAATCGACACTTGTTCACGGCCATTAAATGTAGTACCGCTTTCGTTTTCACCAAAACCACGAATTGACACTCTACTTGCTCGTCCATCTAGGCGCTGCGCCGTTAAACCAGGTAAGCGTGCAATAGACTCAGCAATTGATGAGTCAGGTAATTTACCTATATCTTCTGCAGAGATAGATTCTACAACCTGAGTAGAAAAGCGTTTTGTGTTAATTGATTCTACAACACTACCACGAAAGCCTTTTACTTCGATAACTTCTACGTCATCGTTTTTAACTGTTTCTTCTTGTGCTGCTACAGGGGCAAAGCTTGTAAAACCTGCAGTTGCCATTGCTAACGTTAATATACTTGGTTTGAACATAGACATGATGTTTTTCCCGTTACCCATATTGTGATACTCGCTTCTTTATTTGAGTGATAGTCAAACTGGCGAGCTAATTTTGTTGTCAGCGTCAATATTAACGCTCGAATTATTTTATTAACAACTTTATGCATACGTATTCAAAACTATGCAACGCCTTTTAAATTAACAATTAATTCACAAAGTGAGAGCTAACCTATTGATTTTATATTTATTATTATGGTGCAGCATGATTGTTAATGGGTTTAATAAAAATACATATATTCGCACTGTAGAAAACCCATGATACAGCGTGTAAATAGCGTTAAATAAAACATTTTTTAATATTTACATCAGTTATTTTAATAATTTCTATTTATGAAATTATTAAAATAACTGATGTAAATATTAAAAAATGTTTT
>Ga0209452_1000211_pt1 | contig 15626 bp, 9 predicted proteins | sample WorMetimpBELIZE1_FD_187388 | JGI IMG/M metagenome (GOLD analysis project Ga0209452, IMG submission 187388) | Marine gutless worms symbiont microbial communities from Max Planck institute for Marine Microbiology, Germany - Olavius imperfectus... | ecosystem: Host-associated > Annelida > Digestive... | reverse complement strand
GTCCTAAGTGGTGAAGGTACAGTAGTAAAAAAAATTAAAGCAGAAGTCTTAAAGATTGATCCTAAGCATGATTTAGCATTGTTAAAGTTGGACTCCCCCTTACCTGCATTGAAACTTGGAGATGATGAATTGTTAGAACCTGGGTCAGAAATCGCGTTAACGGGCTTCCCAATTGGCGCTATTTTGGGTTTATATCCTGCTACACACAGAGGGTATATTTCTGCAATAACGCCAGACGCAATCCCAGCGTTAAATAGCAACCAATTAACTAATATCATGATGGCACGCTTAAAGAACGTAAGCCTAATTTATCAACTGGATGCAATTGCTTATCCAGGCAACAGTGGCAGTCCCTTGTACGACCCTCGAACAGGAGAGGTAATTGGTGTAATAAACAAAGTTCTAGTAAAAGATACAAAAGAAAGTGCACTTGCTTCACCAACTGGTATTTCATATGCAGTACCTATTCGGTTTGTAACCACCCTGTTGAGGGGAGCTACAAATTAACTCTATAACAGTAATTAGATATTTTATGGTGCATTATTTGCTAACTGTTTTTTATTTTCTTAATTCAAACTATAAAAACTTTGCCGACCAAGAGCTGAGCTTTATATAGCATAGTTAACTGACAAGGCTAGTTTTATAGAAGTAGGTTGTATAATACTTCTGTCGCTCGTTTGAACTAGAATAAAGCACGAGCGTATCAGTGATACTTTAATTTAAAATACGAAATCCAAGGGATTAATAAATGAAAATCTTAGTCACCGGAGCAGCTGGTTTCATTGGTGCAGCTGTATCGCAATACCTTATCAATCGTGGTGACCAAGTTGTCGGGATTGACAACATTAACGATTATTACGATGTGAATTTAAAGCATGCTCGTCTAGACGAGATTAAATCATCTACTGCTGCTGATTTATTTTCATTTATCGAGATGGGGGTAGAAGAGCGCGACAAAATGGCTGCGCTTTTTGAAGAGCACAAATTTGATAGAGTGGTGCATTTGGCTGCTCAAGCTGGTGTGCGTTATTCACTTGAAAATCCTAACGCTTACGTCGACTCAAATATTGTTGGCTTTGTGAATATTCTAGAAGGGTGTCGCCATAATAACGTCGAGCATTTGGTGTACGCGTCATCTAGCTCAGTCTACGGTGCGAATGAAACTATGCCGTTTTCAGAACAGCATAACGTAGATCATCAAGTTAGCTTGTATGCGGCTTCTAAAAAAGCTAACGAGCTAATGGCTCATACTTATAGTCACCTGTATAACTTGCCTACAACGGGGCTGCGCTTTTTCACTGTTTACGGGCCTTGGGGCCGTCCAGACATGGCGCTTTTCAAGTTCACTAAAGCTATTTTGGAAGGTAAAACAATACAGGTTTACAACTATGGTAACCACCGTCGTGACTTCACTTATATCGATGATATCGTTGAAGGCGTAATTCGCTCATTGGATAATGTGGCTAAACCTAACAAGAATTGGGACGGCGGCAATCCAGATCCAAGTACGAGTAAGGCGCCCTATAAGGTTTACAATATTGGTGCGCAAACACCAGTGCACCTCTTGAAGTTTATTGAGACCCTTGAGAGTGCATTGGGTATTGAGGCGAAGAAAGAACTTCTTCCTATGCAGCCAGGCGATGTGCCTGACACCTATGCTGATGTGTCGTCGCTCGTTGAAGATACTGGATACCAGCCATCTACCGATGTTGAAACAGGCGTAAAAGCGTTTGTCGACTGGTATCGCGACTTTTATAAAGTGTAAGCGCTAGCGACTTATAATTACTTTCTGAAACCGTTAAAGTGCACTGCTTCTCATAAATCCCGCACACTTTTTGGGCAAGAACTCTTTCGTGGTTGCATAACCGAGCTCAAAAAGTGTGTTCTTAATTTCAGGTGAAAGCGAAAAATCTACCGCGGAAATCTCCCCGGTATTCACCACCACCGTATTGTGCCAATACTTCGCATTGACGTACTCCCTGGATATTGCCGTCATAAACGTGCGAATAAGCATGCTGATGTATTGGGGCAGTTGAAGTAAGTTCTTTTTAATGGCTTTGCGTTTTTGTTCGGTGCTTTGCAGTCTGAAGCATACTGATGGCGTGCCATCGCCTCGCCAATCTTCAAACAGCGCATCTTCAGACAATATAGCGCCGTCTACTAGCAGGTGCTCTTTAAAGGGTTTGAACGAGAAGATGAGCGGTATCGACATAGAGTACCGCACTGCTTCTGACACCTTCATATCTGGAGAGGTTTGTTTGTTGAACAAAACTGGTCCGCCGCCGTTTACGTCGGTAGCGAGAATATGCAAGTTGAGTGGGAGGTCGGCAAACACTGCGCCTTCCAACTGTTCGTCAATCCATCGTTGAAATACGTCGCCAGAAGAAAGTCCGCCTTCCCGGAGTAATCTTACGAGTGAAAATTCAGTGAATTGCTTGAAATCGGTAACCAGTGCGAGCTCTCGCATTTGCTCCACTGAGTAACCTTTGGCATAAAGCGAAGCGATAATCGAGCCACCTGATACACCCACTAAAGTGTCGAAGCCTACGTTCATGTCCTGCAGCGCTTTAATGATGCCGATATGGGCGCTCAACCTTGTTCCTCCACCTGAAAAGATGGGCACAATTTGCGTGACGTTTGCCTGTAATAAATTATTCGGTATTGCTGCCGAGGCTATCTGCATGTGCATACTCCAAACTAAGGAGGCTTTGCGCTAAGTGTTCAGTTCCAACGGAATAACAAACGCTGCGCCCCACACTATAAAAGCGTAGTTTACTCATGCATTATCAGCAAAGTATCAAGGGGGGGATAAGCGATATCTTTAGTCTAGAGTGTTGCCATATCACTACACAGTTCGCTTTTGAGTGTGTTTGCGAAGTGATTTCACGCGTCGCGACAATAAATGCAAACGCATTAGTAATACACCAGCAATAAATAAAAAGGCTCACTTCTGTTTACTACCAGAGTGAGCCTTATTTAAATGCGTCTGATGAGGCTTGAAACTAGCTAGCTAATTCTTTGGTGTTTTACCGTATGGAATATAGCTATTAGATTCCAATTCTTAGACCTCATATTTTGTGCTAGCTCGCCGCAAGTTTTGCCTTCATTTCGCGGCGACGGGCGTGCAGCAAAGGTTCTGTGTAACCGCTAGGCTGCTCTTTACCTTTGAAGACTAGATCGCTTGCGGCTAAGAAGCCAATTGAGCTGTCTAAATCAGGTGCCATAGGGATATATTCAGGATCCCCCGCATTTTGCTCATCTACTAAAACAGCCATACGAGCCAAAGACTCTTTTACCTGATCTACACTTACAATGCCGTGCTCTAGCCAGTTAGCGATATGCTGCGATGAAATTCGCAACGTCGCGCGGTCTTCCATCAAGCCTACATTGTTGATGTCAGGAACTTTCGAGCAGCCTACGCCTTGGTGAACCCAGCGTACAACGTAGCCTAAAATGCCCTGAACGTTATTGTCGATTTCGCGCTTAATACTCTCACGCGTCAAAGTAGAGGCATCTTCTAACAATGGAATGGTAAGTATGTCAGCAAGGCCACTAAAGTTTTCATCTAGCGACTTTTGAACGTCAAACACATTTACATCGTGATAATGAAGCGCGTGCAGTGTTGCAGCAGTAGGTGAGGGAACCCAAGCAGTATTAGCGCCGGCCTTAGGGTGACCTATTTTGGCGGTCATCATATTTTGCATTTCGTCAGGTATTGGCCACATGCCCTTACCAATTTGCGCTTTGCCAGAAAGGCCGCAGCGAAGGCCTACTGCAACATTTGCAGTTTCATAAGCCTTAATCCACACCATAGACTTGAGCGCGGCTTTTTCTGCAAAAGGGCCGGCAAGCATTGAGGTATGAATTTCATCACCGGTTCTGTCTAAGAAACCCGTGTTAATGAACACAACGCGTGAAGTAGCCTCGGCAATACATGCTTGTAAATTGATACTTGTGCGGCGTTCTTCATCCATTATGCCCATTTTAAGGGTGTTAGCTGAAACATCGATAATGGCTTCGATAGCACCAAACAATGCGTTAGAGAATGCAACCTCTTCTGGCCCGTGCATTTTAGGTTTAACAATATAAATACTGCCTTCGCGGCTGTTTTTAAATTTGCTGTTTCCTAAAAGATCATGCTTTGCGATAAGTGACGTGACTAAACCGTCCATGATCCCCTCTGGCACTTCTTCGCCGTCAAAGAGCATAGCATTGTTAGTCATAAGGTGGCCCACGTTTCTAACAAACATAAGGCTTCGACCAGAAAGTACTAGTTCGCCGTCTTTTAGCTTGTCTTGTGAAACGTGTTTAGACGGCTGGTAGCTTCTATCGTCATGCATAGCGCGAACAAGCTGCTTGCCGCCCTTTGTCATTTCAATGCTTAGCGAGCCTTTCATTAAGCCTAACCAGTTGCTATATACCAAGGTTTTGTCTTCAGCGTCAACAGCAGCAACGGAATCTTCGCAGTCCATTATGGTGGTTAATGCGGCTTCAACCAGTACGTCTTTTACGTTTGCGGCATCGCTCTCGCCAATAGGGTGAGTAGGGTCTAGTTGAATTTCAAAATGCAGATCGTTGTGTGCAAATAGCAGGCTTGACGGTGCGCTAATATCACCTTGGTATCCTTGCCATTGCTCTGTGTTTGCTAAGGTGGTTTCATCGCCATCGACAAGAGTGATCGCCAATTTACCCGATTCAATCTTATACTCAGTAACGTCAGCGTGGCTGCCTTTCGCAAGGGGGATCATGCTATCTAGATAGTCTTTCGCTTTCGCAACTACTTTGGCGCCGCGTACGGGGTTGTAGCTTTTTCCCGCTTCTGCTCCACCTTCATTGCTGATGACATCAGTGCCGTATAGTGCGTCGTAAAGGCTACCCCAACGGGCATTTACCGCGTTAAGTGCATAGCGAGCGTTGTTGATTGGCACGACTAGCTGAGGGCCTGCCATTGTTGCTATTTCGGCGTCTACATTTTGTGTTTGTGCACTTACTTGTGACGGCTGCTCAACAAGGTAACCAATGCTTTTTAGGAAGTCGGTATATTCGTTTCCGTTTACCGGGTTACCAGCTTTATGATAATCGTCGATAGCGCGCTGAAGCTGTTCTCGCTTTTCTAATAGTGCGCGATTTTGAGGAATGAATTTTTCGAAGAGGGTTTCTGCACCTTGCCAAAAGGTGTCTTTATCTACGCCTGTGCCAGGAAGTGCCTGTTCATTAATAAAGTTATCGAGTTGTTCGGCAACCTGTAGTCGGCCTCTAGTAATATATCCTTGCATAACTACCTCTATACATTTGTCTGTTCACCCAGTGTAGTGTGTATAGAGATAGTTTTTTAATTTATGGTTTGTATTTCTGCCATATATTTTGTGAATGTTTAGCCCGCATTCATTTCGCTAGCTACATCGCTGATTAAGCGGCGCAACCAAATGTGACCTGCGTCGTGGTGAAGTAGGGCACTCCACGCCATTTTTAGCGCAATAGGTGGTATGTCGAAAGGCGGCTCTTTAATCACCACATCAGGGTCGTGTTTGAATAAACGCGCCGCTTTGCTTGGTAAGGTAGCAATAAGTTTCTGCTTTTTCGCAATCTGAAGCGCTGCATGGTAATGACGAGTAAATACGCGAATAGCACGCTGTTTCCCGATTTTTGTAAGCTCAGCGTCAACCCAACCCAGTTTTTGTACTTCATTTGGATCAATACCTACACCTACGCCAAACCCAGTTTTACTCACCCAAATATGCTGGGCACTCAAATAGCCTTCTAGGTTGCATTTTTCTACTAGCGGATGGTCGGAACTCATTACGCAGCTAAAGGTGTCATACCAGATAACTTTTTGGTGAAACGACAAAGGCAATTCATCGAAGCGGTTAATTGCCATATCCACTTTACCTTGCTCGACATCGTGAAACGTCACGTCACTCGGCGTAATAAGGTCAAGCGTAATATTGGGCGCTAAATCGGCCAATCTTCCAACGAGTTCAAGTAACAAGGTACTCTCTGCATAGTCACTGGTCATAATGCGGAAAGTTCTGTCGCTGGTTAACGGATCGAAATCAGTCTCGGGCTGAATAGAGCTTTCCAATCGACTAAGCACATCGCGAATAATGGGTTGTAGTTCAAGCGCACGCTTGGTGGGGGTCATCCCATCGCTGGTACGAACTAAAAGTGGATCTTTAAATAGATCGCGAAGGCGCTTCAGGCCGTTACTCATTGCTGGCTGAGTAATGCTTAGCTGGTTTGCAGCTTTCGTTACACTTCCTTCGCGCAACAGCACATCTAAATAAACCAATAAATTCAGGTCGACCTTCGCTATATTCATTATTCTAATGCTCTTTTTAAACCTAATTAAACATAGCTATTATAAAGCTTTTTTATTTCAATGTCAGATAAGCGTTTAGTCTTAAATTGGCCGCCGTTATACCTATAAGGCATTGAAATATAGCTGGTATATTGTTTTTATATGAAATTTAGAAAAATATGGCTTTTTTTGTTTTATGCAAAAAGCATAAGTGAAGTGAATGACGCGCACAAAAAAGGGCACCCGAAGGTGCCCTGTAGGAAAGGTTGGGATGCTTTCCGTTTAACTCATTGCCTGTTCACGTTATACGTCAAACTGGTTCATGGTGTTATCTTCACCAGACGCTTTAAGTGCACCTTCACCAGAGAAGTACTCTTTGTGTGTATCACCTAGGTCAGAACCTGCCATCGCTTGGTGCTTAACACACGCTAGACCTTGGCGAATTTCTTGACGCTGAACACCGCGTACATAAGCAAGCATACCTTCTTCACCGAAGTAACCTTTTGCAAGGTTGTCAGTAGACAGTGCTGCAGTGTGATAAGTCGGTAGCGTGATAAGGTGGTGGAAGATACCCGCTTCGCGTGCTGCGTCAGCCTGGAAGCTCTTAATCTTCTCGTCGGCCGCAGCTGCTAGCTCGCTGTCATCATAGTCGGCAGACATAAGTTTCGCGCGGTCGTAGCTAGAAACGTCTTTACCTTCTTCACTCCAGGCATCAAATACTTGCTGACGGAAGTTAAGCGTCCAGTTGAATGATGGAGAGTTGTTATAAACCAGCTTTGCGTTTGGTACTTGTTCGCGAATAGCGTTAACCATTTCAGCAATTTGGCCAACGTGAGGCTTTTCAGTTTCAATCCAAAGCAAGTCAGCGCCGTGCTTAAGTGACGTTACGCAGTCAAGTACTACACGGTCAAAACCTGTGTTGTCTTTAAAGCGGAACAAGCCGTTTGGTAGACGCTCAGGCTTAACCAGTTTGCCACCTTGCTTAAGAACTAGGTCACCTTCACTTAGATCTTCTGCCCCTGCAACTTCGGTAGTTTTAAGGAAAGCATTGTACTGAGCAGCTAAGTCGCCTTCTGATGTAGATACTGGGATCTTCTGGGTAAGACCAGCACCTAGTGAGTCTGTACGTGCAACAATTACACCTTCATCAACACCTAGTTCAAGGAATGCATAGCGTACTGCATTGATTTTCGCTAGGAAGTCTTCGTGTGGCACGGTTACTTTACCGTCTTGGTGACCACATTGCTTCGCGTCCGATACTTGGTTCTCAATTTGGATACAGCATGCACCTGCTTCAATCATTTGCTTTGCAAGTAGGTAGGTTGCTTCTTCGTTACCAAAGCCCGCATCGATATCTGCGATAATTGGAACTACGTGAGTTTCGTAATTGTCGATTTCAGCTTGAATCGCAGCTACATCACCACCGTTTTTCTTAGCGTCGTCTAGCTTGTGGAAAAGGTCGCCCAATTCACGCGCATCTGCTTGGCGAAGGAAAGTATAAAGTTCTTCGATAAGCGCAGACACTGATGTTTTTTCATGCATTGATTGGTCAGGAAGAGGACCAAATTCAGAGCGAAGTGCTGCTACCATCCAGCCTGAAAGGTAAAGGTAGCTTTTGTTAGTTGTGCCTTGATGCTTTTTAACTGAAAGCATTTTTTGTTGGCCTACGAAGCCATGCCAGCAGCCTAGTGACTGTGTGTACTGAGACGAATCTGCGTCGTATTCAGCCATGTCTTTGCGCATAATGCTTGCAGTGTAGCGAGCAATGTCTAAACCTGTTTTAAAACGGTTTTGAACCTTCATGCGTGCAGCGAATTCTGGGTTGATACCTTCCCAAGTTCCGTTTTGTGCTGCCTTTAATGTGGCGAAGTTATCAATGTCTTGTTGATATTGCGACATGAGCGTCTCTCCCGACTATAATTAAAATACTTAACGTTGTTTATGTTTACGCTGTAGGGCGTTCCCGTTGATTCCATTTCATCCTAGTGCCGGATTTGGAATAATAGAAATATATATTTTGCATTGCGGTCATTTATTTTGTGAATGACTGGCGCCGAGAGAAGTCTAGATACTGTAAATCTTTGACACCTTTGTTTGGTGGTTTTAAGGCAATGGGGCAGCAGTGGGGCAAGAAGTGGTCGGTAAAAAATAACTCACGTAGGTTGCAAACGCTTGCTGGTATTGACTATTTCGTCTGTCTATTAGCTAAAAGGGTAATAGCTTTGCTGGTGTGAGCAAGGTAAATTTAGGCGTAAAGCTTCACGCTAAATAATCTTGTCCGATACGAGGGCGCTTTTGTTTTAGCTTGTTGATATATAATATGAAAAGTGGGTGTTATGAGTAGTAGTGTATTGTCGTCAGTTGACCAAAGAACCAAGCTTGTTGGCGAGAACAGGCTTGAGCTTTTGATTTTTCAACTGGGAACGCGACACATTTTTGCCATGAACGTCTTTAAAATTAAAGAAGTTATAAACGTACCCAAGCTCAATATAATGCCGGGTTCACATCACAACCTGAAAGGCGTGATGAACTACCGAGGAAGTTCCATTCCAATTATAGACTTGCGTCAGGCAATCAAAATGCGCGGTGCAGCTACGCAAGCAACAGCGAAGAATGTCATTATCACTGAATATAACAGAAGCGTGCAGGGCTTCATTATTGGTGAAGTGAAAAACATAGTGAATACATCGTGGGGAACCATTCAGCCACCCCCTAGCGGCATTGGAAAATCCAATTATTTAACCGCCATAACTCAGGTGAATGTTGAGGGTAAACAAGAGCTGGTAGAAATCATCGATGTTGAAAAAGTACTCGCGGAAATCATCGATTACGACACATCTATCTCTGAAGAAGTGCTAGATAAAGACATTGTTAACCACTTCTTAGGCAAGAAAGTGTTGATAGTAGATGACTCAAGCACAGCAAGAAAACAGATTAAAGATACGTTAGAGCAGCTAGGTATAACAATCATCGAACGTAAAAACGGCGCTGAAGCGTTAGCGCTGCTGAAGAAGTGGGCCGATGAGGGGAAGAACCCAACCGACGAAATTTTGCTAATGTTTACCGACGCAGAAATGCCAGAAATGGACGGCTATCGGCTTACTTCTGAAGTGCGTAACGATCCTCGTATGAGCAATTTATTTATAGCACTCAACACATCATTAAGCGGAAGCTTCAACGACGCCATGGTAGAAAAAGTTGGATGTGACAGGTTTATCTCCAAATTCCAGCCCGACATGCTCGTTGACGTGGCACAACAGCGCATGCGCGAATACCTCTCATCACAAAATAAGTAGTCGCTTCCTTCTTTAAAGTTGCTAATTTAATGAGATGACCATCTGGTCATCTCATGCTTGCGTTATTTTGTCCAAAAGCTTTGAGCATCTTGCCAGCCTGCTTTACACTATTACATCTTATCGCTTTGCTAACACCTTTATGATCACCAAAGAATCATTCGCGATAGTGTCGTTATTGTTGTATCTGCGGGTATCCAGGCCAGTAGGTACCTTACTTACTCAGGGAAGTTTAAATGATTAAACAATTTGTTCGCACATCACTACTAAGTTGTGCGTCTATTGCTGTTCTTGCGGGTTGTGGTATCACTGAATCTATGACCGAATCAGCAAGTGCAACCGGTACGCAAACTAAAGGTGTACCGAAAAATATAATAATGGTTGTAGCCGACGGTATGGGGCCTGCCTATACCACGGCTTATCGTAATTATGTAGATGACCCGTCAACACCGAAAATCGAATCGGTTGTGTTTGACGATATTTTAGTGGGCAATGCTTCCACGTATCCTGCGCAAGTATCTGGTTACGTTACTGATTCAGCCGCTGCTGCAACCGCTCTTGCTACTGGCGTTAAGTCATACAACGGTGCAATTGGTGTTGATGTAAATAAACAACCAGTAAACTCTGTTATGTACCATGCTAAGAGTAAAGGCATGCGTACTGGTTTGGCAGTAACGTCTCAAATTGTTCATGCGACACCTGCGTCATACATTGCGCATAACGAAAGCCGTAAGAACTACAACGAAATAGCTGAAGATTTCTTTGATGTTCGCGTGGACGGTAAGTTTGTCGCTGACGTGATGCTAGGCGGTGGAACGTCTTACTTTGAACGCGATGACAGAGATATTTTGGCGCAGTTTATTGATGCTGGCTACGAATATGCCGATTCATATAACCGTCTGGCTTCAGTGCCTGCGGGAAGTAATGTTCTCGGTCTGTTTGCTCCAGTAGCGCTGCCTGCGGTATTGGATGACAAGCGCAAAAATCGTCTTGAGTACCTAACTCAACATGCTATTAAACACTTAGAAAACGACAATGGGTTCTTTCTTCTCGTTGAAGCAAGTCAAGTAGATTGGGCTGGTCACGCAAACGATATCGCGTCTGCCATGGCTGAGATGCACGACTTAGCGCAAACCATGGAATATTTGCGAGATTATGTAAAAACGAATCCTGACACCTTGGTTATTTTGACGGCGGATCACAGCACAGGTGGCTTAACCATTGGCGCAAACGGCGACTACCGCTGGAGCCCTGAACATCTTAAGTCTATGTCAGCCTCGGTAATGACAATTGCTTTAGAGATGGCAAATGAAGAGAACCCTGGCGAATTTGTGGCGCAGAAGCTTGGCTTGTCGTTGAGTGAAGAAGAGCTTGCCACGCTAGATAGCGTATCAAACCAAGATGATGAAACTCGCTTCATGGCAGTAAAAACCTTCTTAGACACCAAAACAAACACGGGGTGGACAACAGGCGGTCACACTGGTGTAGATGTTGAAGTATTTGCTTTTGGTGCTGGTTATCAATCGCTTATGGGGCAAATTGATAACACAGATATTGCAAAAACAATCTTCAGTTTTATCGATAAAAAACAGCCAGTAATAATCGATTCCGATTCAAATAAAGTATCAGAAAAGGTATCGACCAACATTGAGCTTACGTCAGACGAAGATGATGATGGCTTGTGTGACTTTAAGGAAGATTGGCGCTGTAACTAATCGCTACATTGTTTGTATAGAAATTAAAGCGCCAGCGTTTTTATAACAAGGCGCTTTATTTTTATCTGTGGTAAGCAGGAAAGGGGAACTATGAAAAACGAAATGCTGGCACTACTTCAAGATATCTATGATGAAGTTGAGCCCATGTTGGGCATGGGAAAAGTTGCCGACTACATCCCTGCGTTGGCCACGGTTAATCCACGGCAATTTGGCATTTCAATTTGCGATACAAACGGTCAAATAACGTCGATAGGCGATGCGAGCGTTCCTTTTTCTATTCAAAGTATCTCAAAAGTCTTTAATCTTGTTTTAGCTATCAATCACTACGGTGAAACCATGTGGGAGCGAGTTGGATGCGAGCCATCCGGCCTGCCGTTTAATTCTCTTGTACAGTTGGAATATGAAAACGGTATTCCCCGCAACCCCTTCATTAATGCCGGTGCGCTGGTGGTTAGTGATATGGTGCAATCTCGGTTCGCTTCCCCTTATATTGCCATGCGAGATTTCGTAAGACGCTTAAGCTGTAACGGCGATATCGTGGTAAATAAGGTGGTGGCGGAGTCTGAATACGAGCACCGCTCTCGCAATGCAGCAATGGCATATTTGATGAAAGCCTACGGAAATTTTGAAAACGAAGTGGAAGATGTGCTTCGTAATTATTTTCACAACTGTGCACTAGAAATGAGTTGTGAGGACTTGGCGCGCTCAACGAGCTTTCTTGCTAACGCAGGTTTTTCTACTTGCGCAAATGAAAAGGTGCTAACGCCTTATCAAACCAAACAAGTGAACGCGCTTCTGGCGACTAGCGGTATGTATGACGAAGCTGGGAGCTTTGCTTTTAAAGTAGGCTTGCCGGGTAAAAGTGGCGTAGGTGGAGGCATAGTGGCTGTTGTACCAGGACGCTTTTCAATATGCGTATTTTCGCCAGCGCTTAATAGCGTGGGTAATTCTCAGCTAGGTGTGGCGGCTTTGACATCGCTAAGTGAACGCATCAATTGGTCTATTTATTAGGGGCTATTACGCTTCGCTGTATATCAAAGGTCAACAGGCCTTAGTAGCCTGTCAATTCCATAAAGCCGCTTCCTGAATGGGAGCCTTTTATTTCCACTCGTCCTTCATAATAGGGAAATAAGCTGTTATTCCATTGGTTTTCCTTGAACGGGCGAATGAATAGGTCGATATCTTTTTCTGGTATTTGAATACGCCAAGCGGTGGGAACAGAGCGAGGTGACCCTCCCTCGTTGATTGTTTCATAGGCCGTTGGCGTAATTGATACGTTGGCTTGCTCGATGGTTTCTTTCGTGCCATTTTTCGCTATATAGCTAGCCGTTGTGAATATTTCGCTGTGTTTGCTTGTACTATTTTTCATGTTTTCATTCATGGCGTGCATGCGAAACGCCATCAATTTACTTCCATCGTCTAAATGCAGCGAGAACCAATCCCATCCCATGGCTTCACTGTTGGCTAGGTGGCTCGTCCATTCGTGATCAAACCAGCCTTTACCCGTAACTCTTACGCTATTGCCCTCTATGTTTAACGTACCTTTCGCGTTAATAAATGGTTGGCTGTAATAGTAAGAGCGAAGGCGTTCGTCTTGTGTTTTTTTACTGTAGCCGTTATCACCCTGTTTGATGAAAGGCCCATAGGTATCTAGATTAAGCGAGACTTTGACGGCGCTAACGCTCGGCGCGTCATTTAATTCTGATAAGCTGTCTGCAGCGGTAGTGGGGATTTTTCCATTTATTCTGACCGGATGATGCGTGCTGCTTTGCCCAAAAGCGACTTTTAACACGGACGGGAACATGGCTTTGCTTTCTGCACCTGTTTGAACCTCCGCCTGTGCCGCTTTCCAAGCCCAATCGTCAATCACTGTCGTAAAGGGTTGTTGATTCACATAGGCATTACCTACACCGCCGCTTGCAAATCGTTCTTCGAAATAATGCTGTTCAGCGGTGTGTAGCGAAGCATGTCCCATCCACTGCTGGCCATTGGTCCAGTTTTTTGCGATATGGTTGTTGGCGTTAACTTCAGCACTATTTTCAGCATTAACCTTAACGCTTGGAGGGGCATTTAGCTCAGTATTGAAACGAAAAAGCGTATATTGAAGGCCGAACTCTTGCCCGTCTTCAGCGCTTAACACAAACGTGAGGTACCACCACTCTAACTGAAAATCGGGATGACTCATGTGATCGCGCGGTATCGCAACAGTATAGCCCCGCTTTACTGGCGTAAAGGCGTCGCTCGACTGCATGTTTCCAAAAAAGCCGTTTGGCGTGGAGGTTCCCAGAGTTTCGTTTTCATCTTTTGGGTTTTCAGTACATGCACTCAACGTGAAACAAATAGCTATAAGTACTAAAAAAGTATTGGCTTTAAATTGCAAAAACGTGGTGTTGGCACTACCTAAATGGTTTTTCATAGCTGAACTTCCTGCCTTAAATCAACTTTCGGCTTAAGTTTTCCTAAAGGTAACAACAGCACCAGTGAAACGATAAGCAGCGATAACCCCACGCTAGAGAGAATAACCTCTGCATTAAGTGAAAGCGGGTACACCCAGTTAAATGCATGCCGGTTTACTTGTTGAATAAAGACATAGGCCAAGTACACGCCAAAAGGAATGGCGAGCAAGGCTGAGATAAAACAAAGCAGCAGATATTGCGCAAACAGAGATGCTTTTACTTTAAGCTGACTAACGCCAATGGCACGCAATACAGATAACTGCGCTGTGCTGCCTATGGTTAGCACCGTCAGCGAAACAGCGAAGGCGACGCCCGCCACCAATAGGGTGGTAATGTTAAGGCCGTCGGTTAATACAAAGGTACGATCAAAGGTCTGCATAGAGGTATCTAACAGCGCTTGTCGGGTATAAAGGGCAATTTCGCGGTGTTCCCCTAACTGTGATTTTAGCTGCTGTTCGAGGATGTCCTTTCCATAGGTGCTTTGTTTGTTATCGCCTATCACGTTCGTCTCAATAGGCGGCTCTGGGTAAATAGCTACTACACCGGGAAAAAGTTGATCCCTGATAAGGACATCGTTTCGATTAAACGAGGGAAGAGGCACTAATATTTGCCCGTTCAGGTTACCGTAGTCAGGATAAATACCCAGTACTTTCCATTGAGGCGTCGCTGCAAATACCTTTGAGTTCGACGAACTGCTTTGTGAGCCTTGTGTTGGGTCAGTAGTTTTATCTTGTGGCGAGCTATACGCCTCGTTAGATGTATTAACCGCCGAAGAACTTGAATTCGCAGTTTTACGAAGGCGAATATTTTCTATATCTAGCGTGTGTCCTAACTTTGCGTTAAGGGCAAACGCTAATTGCTGATTGATGAATACCCCTTTCCCTTCTGTAAACTCACGCCACGCTGTGCTGAGGTCGTTGTTTATTACATCATCGAGGACAAGCGCCTTTTTACCGTTTTGGTGAACGGGGTAGCTACTGATAGAAACGTAAGTGGGTGGGCTGTTACTGACTTCATGTGTTTCTTTATGTGTCTCTTCTTGAGCACGTGAGCTAATGACAGCTCCCTCGGCCTTAAGTAAAGGAGTTAAAGCAAGCGGAGGTAACGATTTGGTAGATAACGTTTCGATACGACTAAGTGGCGCGTCGGTGTACAGATAGAAAGGCGCGTAAAGCCTTTGCGTTAACCATTGTTCAGTGGCGTCTCTAAAGCTGTCCGTCATGGTATTCATACCAATATTTGCGGTTAGCGCTATAAAGAATGCACAAACGGCGAGACGGGTTTTGCTAGACAGTAAATGCATATTAGCAATGACGTAGTGAAACACGGGCCACTGTCTTGGTACAAATCTAGTCAGTAGCTTAGAGAAAATAGGTAACCAAAGAAGAATAAGCGCGCAGCTGGTAAGGAGTAACAGTGCAACAAAGAAAAGTGCTGAAGCAGTAGAAGATACGAACCCCTCAGCGATAAATAACAGTAGTAGGGCACATAATGAGATAAGACCTACGGCAAATTGGCCTAACGCATTTTCTTTTTTGACAGGCGCTACGGTTAGGGCATTTGAAAGCTTAACTATAGAAACTAACGAAAAAACAACCAGCGATATAAAGGTCGTTGTTAATGCGAAGCCGAAGGTGAAAAGCAGATTAACGTCTGGGTTAACAAATACGGCGTTAAACAATGACGTAAATGTACCGTTTATCACAGGTGACAACCATGACGCCGCTTGAAAACCGATGAACATGCCAATTGGAATACTTATTACGCAGTAAACAAGCAACTCGGTGAATAGGGCAATGCTTAAAATTCGCTGAGATATGCCCAGCTGCCTTAAACGAATGATATTGGGTAGCCGCGTGCGGTA
>Ga0209452_1000208_pt1 | contig 15809 bp, 13 predicted proteins | sample WorMetimpBELIZE1_FD_187388 | JGI IMG/M metagenome (GOLD analysis project Ga0209452, IMG submission 187388) | Marine gutless worms symbiont microbial communities from Max Planck institute for Marine Microbiology, Germany - Olavius imperfectus... | ecosystem: Host-associated > Annelida > Digestive... | reverse complement strand
AGCAATTTGCAATAAAAAACTGCACAGCACATCTCAAAATGGCCCCATAGCTCAGTTGGTTAGAGCATCCGACTCATAATCGGCAGGTCCCCTGTTCAAGTCAGGGTGGGGCCACCATTTTTTCTACCCTTCAAGCGATAGTCCCCACTTACACAACTAACGTAACCTCAGTTTTAGTCGGACAATTAGTCGGGTAGGTATAAGTTCTTAGTAAAGCCTTATAATGGTGTAAACTGGGGGAAAAGAGAGGAATTAATTTGGGCTGCCCCCTTTTCATAAGTGGAGAGCCAGCACACGTTCCACTCTTTATACTTTTTTTCCGTAAGCAATGACTTAAAAATTATTCAGCGTTCACAAAGCCAAAAGGCTTACCGTCACCGTCTAAATTAAAAATTACAACACTTGGCCTTTCTACCTCTTCCATCCCGCACAATTCATTTAGCTTGAAAGAACGCTTCTTAATTTTAAGCCCTTTTAAATCTTCCTCTAGTCTGTTCAGAACAATGTTAAGTTGCTCCGCTTGGTAAAATTCATCTTGATACAAAAGCAACGGAGCGCCGATTTGTTTTAGCATTTTGCATGCAGTATGTACCTCAAATATACATTGGGTACAAATAGCCATTTGTTCACTCACCCTATCAACGCAAGCTTGCATGTTAGCCATAGCATTTTTTTCGTCTTTGCATTGACTGAGAAATTTTGTCCGACTAGTGCCATTCTCAGTAAAAGCAAGGTAAGCGAGCGAAGGCAAAGAAATAGGCATATCTATATCGCCATAATGACTTCTGGCTGCTACGGAGGAGAGGGCGCTTACAGTTACTTCCGGTTTATCTCTAAAATAACGATATAAGTTAGATGACTCGTCCCGCAATTTATCCATGACAAACGGTATAAGAGTAGCCTTTTTATGCTCTAAAACATTTGTTTCGTGAAATGCATTTGATTGGGTTAAGGCATCTGCTGAACGTTTAGATTGCTTTGTCGCCTCACTTAGTTCTTTTTGCTGAATACGAATAGACCAAATCAATAACACTATAGTTAGAAAGGTTAATATTGGATTTAACGAGCCTCCTATAAAGTCCCCAAGCGTACCCAATTCAGAGCGAGTATAAACTGACTGGGACACCTCTCCTTTTGATGTTGAGTGTAAATCTAAAAGGAAAAGTATTAAAACAATGACAATTCCCAACACCGCAATTAAACCGATTGCTCGCAAAAATTTCATAATTCTGACTCGTGGTAACATAGACTAGTCCATACCTTTATAATGTTTGAATATTAAACAGAACAGATTTGATATTGTGGCTTTATGGTTTACCCACTTTCAAAATCATCCAGCAAGCTTTGCAGTGGCTTAGTTTTATATGTGTAAATATCGTTACCATGAAGAGATTTATAATCTACTTGTATCCTAAGGTTTTTAACAAGCTGCCCGCACACATCTATATATGTCTTGCTATCTTGTTCAGTAAATTTATTGACATTTGCATAACTGACAGATAGCAATACTTGATTTTCATTCGGTGACATCGCGCTTACACCAGATAACTCAACGACATATAAACGGAAATCAGACGTAAAGCTATCTGCCAGAAATTCATCAACAAAACCTTTATCAACTTTTTTACCATCCCATTCAAATCCATAACTGACCAATTGAGCAGGCCCTAGTCCTTTATTTGACAACGTGAGCGTTAAGTCAAGTGTTGAAAGATCGATGCGGAAAAAATCACAAATAAAGGGTCTGATAGAGACTAAGTGATGTTTTTTATTCCATGTATGCTGCCGCCAAGCGACCAAAAATGTTAAAGCTGCAGTGAGAGCAGCAAAAAATTGAGCTGTGAACATCGACTCTCGACCTTCATAAAGACGCAATAACCACTCCATGTTGAATCTTTCTCCTTAACTTGGTTTCTCTGAACCTACATCATGTGAAGAATTAGGCAGAGAACACTTAAAATGGCATCGTTACTTATTCCAAACACTAGGTATCAACTCGCCTGTCTGATGGTAGATTCCTACCTGCTTTATGTAGTTCATAAAGTCAGGGTTTTCTTCGACTATACGATTGGCTGACACCCAGTCGATGTCTGATTTTTCTCTAGCAGGAATTAGAATTTGGCTGTTATAGAGGTCCCCTACGTCGAGTAGCAACACCCCAATTCCATGTAGTGAGCACAGCATTTGAAGTTCAGCCTCTACGCCGTCTGCTATGCCTGTAGCTACCAAATATCCAAAGTTAGCCCAGCTTGAATTTGATACTGCTTGGAAAAAACACTTTCGGACATTTGAACGTGTGAGTTCTTTTTTGACCTCAAAAGACCACAGCCTCACGGACTTATCGTTGCCGAACCTCACACAGTTCTTAACAGCTTGAGACCAACCTTTGTCTAGCGGCTCCATTGCAACGATGTCGGGATGCAGCCAGTGATTACCACCAGCGCCTTGGCTATTTTTTGACGTCTTTTCATCAATACGATGGCAGTACAGCCCCATATCTTTGTTCAAGAACTCTATCAGTATGGGATAGAGGTCATGCTCTTTAAGTTTAAGCTCGTCAGCCTCGTGTAATTCATCGTCTGCTTCAGCCGCACTTTTTACTTCGGGGCTTTCATCCCAAAAGTACAAACGTGGCCTTGGCTTTTCTCTCGTTTTGATGTTTATGCATTTCTCTTTGGCTTGTCGGGTTCTTCGACCACCAACCTCAGAGGCCAACTGTGCGATAAGCTCTTCCTCGCTGGCATAATTAGGGTTCTTCATCTTCTCAGCCATCTCTGCGGGATAGCGATCTAAAAACAGCTTAGCAAGCTCGCGAGCTGTCAACTTTTCGCCTTTATGGTCACATAAAGTCTCGATAATCATATCTACGCGAGTTTTGCTGCTCATGCCTCTGCCCTATTCTTTTTAAAGTTCTCCGCTTGCTCAAAGATTTCTTTGTATACCTCATCGCGGTCTACCGGTGGGTAGCCGTGTTTTGCTAGCAGAATGATTAAATCGACCTTGAGTTCAGCTTTGATATCGTCTCTTTGGCTCCAATCTGTATATTTAGCTTTATCATCTACAACGGCTTTTACAGACTTGGCTAGTTCAACCAGTTTTTCATCTGGGTAGTTAAAGTCGTATTTGGCTGCTAAGGCGAGTAGGATGTCGTAGAACGCTTTTTCTTCGAAATTGATACCCATGTCTTCGAACGAGTTCATTTCGTTTCTGAGGTCGTTGTACATATTGATAATTTCGTCAGAAAAATCTTCGAGTACGTTACTTACAAGCACATCATCTTCTTTACGTTCGTTGTATCGTTCTACCAACGATTTAAAACGCTCAGAGAAATCAAATGCTTTCGATTTATTTACCTTTTTGAATTCGCCTAAGGCTTTAGCCAACATTTGTTGAAGTAGCTGTATCTTGGTATTTGGCAGCTTTATCTTTTCAATTTTGGCGAGGTAATCGTCATCAAAGATGTCTACGCCATCTTGCCCTTGTCCAAGCTTGAAGATTTCTTCAACGCCGTCGGCTTTTAAAGCCGACGTAATCATCTCTCTAACCTTGGCATTCATCTGCGCGGTGTCGGGCGCAATACCTTTAGTGAGCTTGTATACAATAGAGCGCACAGCAAAATAAAAATGTATACGGTCTCGCTCTGTTTGATTGAACTTTTCGCTGCCGCAGCAAACGTCGTAAGCTGCCTTTAATCTTTTAACCAACCCCATGAAGCGGTGTTCTAGCTTTTTGGTTTGGAGGACGAATTCTGCTGCATTGTTCAGGCAGTTTAACTGCGCTAAGGGTTTACCCGTAAAGTACTCAGTAGCATCGAATCCATGTGTAAGCTTCGCCAACAAGTCTAGATGGTCTTTTACCACTACCATCGACTGAGCGAGATCTTCAAAGTTGGTTTCATCGGTCTTGGCATATTGCGCCAACGCTTTGTTCATCTGACTTTTAATACCGATATAGTCAACCACTAAGCCTTTTTCTTTGCCCTCATATTTGCGGTTAACACGAGATATTGTTTGAATAAGATTGTGGCGTTGTATGGGCTTATCGATGTAGATTGTATCTAGAAACGGCACATCGAAACCCGTCAACCACATGTCCACGACGATAGCGATTTTGAAGTTGGACTTTTCATTCTTGAATTGGCGATCTAGCTCTTTGCGATACTCTTTATTGCCAAGTGCATCCCACAATATTTTGGGGTCATCTTTGCCACGGGTCATCACCATTTTGACCCGTTCCATCGGCTTAATTTTTTTCCTTTCTTGCTCGGTGAGAGTTGCGCCTGCCTCACACTCTAACACCTCAAACCACTCTGGCTTTATATCTTTGAGCGATTGATAGAATTGCCATGCAATCTCACGACTGCTGCATACAAACATTGCTTTGCCTTTAATGGTTGCGCCTTCTGACAACCGTTGTTCATAATGCGCTACAAAGTCTTTTGCCAAAGCATCAATTCGGTCTGGGTCACCAAGAATCGATGTCATATTCGCAGAAGCTTTCTTACTTTCTTCGATTTGGTGTTCGTTGCTGCCGTCCTCGGCGCATTGTCGATAATACGCTTCTATCTCTTCGAGCTTTGCATTATTCAATATAACTTTGGCCGCCCGACCTTCATACACGATGCGAACGGTGATCTCGTCTTTCACTGACTCCGTCATGGTATAGCTGTCTACTACCTGCCCGAACACATCCAAAGTAGCGTCTACAGGCGTGCCTGTGAAGCCCACATAAGTGGCGTTAGGTAAAGAGTCATGCAGATACTTCGCAAACCCGAACGTGCGCTTTACGCCCGCATCAGGCCCCTTTTCGACTATACGAAGTTTTTGGTCAAGATTAGTCTGGCTGCGGTGGGCTTCATCCGAAATGCAAATCACATTACTTCGTTCGGTTAGTAATTGAGTATCTTCGGTGAACTTGTGAATTGTAGTAAGAAATACACCGCCGCTATTACGGCCTTGAAGCTTAGCGCGCAAATCAGAGCGGCTCTCTACCGACTCAACGGTCTGGTCGCCGATATAACCTTTCGCGTTGGTAAATTGTTGGGCGAGCTGGTCGTCTAAATCGGTTCTGTCAGTAATCAGCACAATGGTTGGACTTTCGAACTCAACACTTTTCATCAACAAGCGGGTAAGAAACTGCATCGTAAAGCTCTTACCGCATCCCGTTGCCCCAAAGTAAGTACCGCCTTTACCGTCGCCTATTGGCTTACGGTGCTCTTTAATGTTTTGATATAACTTTCTGGCGGCGTAATACTGCGGATAGCGACAGACAATTTTCATCTCGTGTTTTGAGGTGTCTGGAAAGAATACGAAATTACGTATCACATCACAAAGCCGCGCTTTATCAAATAAGCCTTCCAACAGCGTATGCAAAGAGCTGATACCGTCTTTTTCAATCGACTCGTTACCTGTAACCTTTCGCCACGCATAGAAGAAGTCATAAGGTGCAAACAAGCTACCCATCTTGTTATTAACGCCATCGCTAATGACGCAAAGCGTGTTATAGATAAACAACTGTGGTATGTCTCTGCGGTATCGTGTTGTGAGTTGCACGTAAGCATCGTGAATACTGGCTTCTTCGCCACGAATCGCACTTTTAAACTCAAATACCACTATAGGTAAGCCGTTGATATAAAGAATACCGTCAGGTATGCGCAGTTCGCCTTCTGCACCTTCTATTTCAAGCTGATTAACGATTTTATAGATATTGCTATCTTTAGTGGCTGAAACTATCGTTTCGAAATCAGGATGTTGCTCGGCTACCTTTTGTTGATGGTTTTGTTCTATAAGGTTTGTTTCATGCCTGTCATTTAGTAATGATGGAAGCAATGACTCGACCACGTTATCGTAATCAATAAGTTGAATATACAAGTCTTTCTGTGAGGTTATACCTGCTTCGCTACTTGCCTCTCGTTTAAGTAAGAAACCATCACTTAACCATTTACAAAACGTTTTATTGCTTTCATAAAGGTCGCTGGCAGGCAAAAGCTCAATTTGGCGTATGATGCTGTCAATTTCACCGCTGGTAATATCATCATCGGCGTACCGCTTGGCTAAAAACGTACGCAGGTCATCTTTGATAATCACGTCGGTAGGCACACGCGCAATCTGATTACCGGGCACATAAGGATATCCCTGTCCTTCTAGTAACTCGATAATTGCCGCTTCTAATTGCGCTTCGGTGAAATTCAGCATAGTTACACTCCTTGTAATTCAGCCTCTTGGTTGGTATTGGTATCCGTTAAAGAATTTAATCGGATCTCCCCAGAGATAAGCTTTGGAAGTAATGTGTCTCGAAGCTCGGAGAGTGCATTATTTAGCCTATTTCGAATAGGTATGACTCTGTAATAATCTTTAACAAAGTCTGAGTAAAAATTTTGTAGTCCGTTTGGTGGAATAATGACACGCCAGTCCATAATTGCTTTTTTGTCTCCTCTTGGCATTTTTGAGCCTTTTGAGGTAGTCATCATGTAATCAAAAAATGCATCTTGGTAGAGCAAGTTTAATAAATACTCTTTCGCTTGACCGTTGATAGCCTCAAAGCCCAGAACATCGTTAGAGCGTCCACCTTCATAGGTTGAAAACCAAATTTTTTTAAAATATGGCCTTATATTTGATACTAGAATATCTCCAATCTTGAAAGCTGGAGCTGTTGCAAGATCAGGAAGTTTTGATGCTTTTGTAACCCCACTTTTATTAGAAAGCATGTTATCAGTGGATATATAATTATCGAGTGATAAAACTTCTCTATCAATGCGGTTTGTTGTGAATTTGGCTAATGAAGATAAACCGCCAAACTCCCACCCCTTAGGCACCCACCCATAGATACCAACAGTAGACTCGCCTGTTTGCTCAAACTCGCTCGGGAATAAGTTTCGGATATGCTCTGGCAAAGGCTGAAAGTCTGCTAATGCATGGGCTTTTTTGCGAACTTCAACACGATGGGCTAATTCGTCGGGTATTGGATTACCTGCCGCTAGCGCGTTATCCACTACTGGATCACAATCAACAAACCAGCTTTTAAATAACGCCTGCGCCATTTGCTCTAGGGTCTGATTGGTTTGTTTGTTTAGATTAATTTTTTCATCAAAACTTTTGATGAATTGAGCAATACCTCTTCTAATGGGTATTGCTGGAGCCCGCACTTGTATCTTCTTTAAATCTGATTGAGTAATTTTGGGGCGAGTAGAACCTGATATATAGCTATCTATGTTTGCATATTGAAGCGCATAACAGAGATATTGCGAATCCAGTTCATCAACACCTTGGAGTACATGTGCGTGATTGTTAACCCAGAACTTTCCTTGCGCAGTGAATGCTATTGGAGTGTTGCGCGTTCTTAAGTTATCACCATCTTCCGCTAACAGAATATATAAACCATCAAACTCGTAGTTATCAATATAATCTGCTATTCCTGATGCACCATAGTAAGGATAGATGCCAGGGGTTCTTTTTGATTTTGTAATTGGCTTTCGTCTCTTGTCATGAATACTTACCAACTTTTCTAGTTCTACAAGTGGATAACTATCTGACATAACCCAACTCCGCTAAATTTCGGCGAATCGCATTATCTAGCTTCTCTGCTTCATCCATTTGACTGAATAAAGCCTGGCTTAAACCGCGCATCTTCTCTTCAAACGGAATTCCATCATCTTCAATGGCTGCGGCACCAACATATCGACCTGGCGTTAACACGTAATCGTTGGCTTTGATTTCGTCTAATGTTGCCGATTTACAAAAACCAGCAACGTCTTCGTAAACATCTAGCTGCTTGTGTTCCTGCAGAAGCTCTTGTGTCGAGATGTTGTCTGGTTGTTCTGCAATTGCCTGTTCGATAGATTGTTTATCCTGTCGCCATGCGTGATAGGTGTTAGCGATTTTAGCGATGTCTTCGGTAGTTAGTTCCTTGTGCACACGGCTAATCATACTGCCCATTTCTCGGGCATCAATAAACAGTGTTTCGCCTTGCCGGTTGCGGTAGCCACGTGCTTTGTCTTCGCGTTTATTCTTACTGATAAACCACAAGCAGACCGGAATTTGTGTGGTGTAAAACAACTGACCGGGAAGCGCAATCATGCAATCGACTAGGTCGTTTTCGATGATTTTCTGACGAATAGCGCCTTCACCACTGGTGTTAGAGCTCATTGAACCATTCGCTAAGACAAAGCCTGCCGTACCGTGCTCACTCAGCTTAGAAATCATGTGCATGATCCACGCATAGTTAGCGTTACCTGTTGGCGGTACGTCAAAGCCTGCCCATCGAGGGTCGTCGGTAAGCTCATTTTCGGCACGCCACTGCTTCTGATTAAACGGAGGATTCGCCATGATGTAATCGGCTTTTAAGTCTGGGTGTTGGTCCTTAAAGAAAGTATCTGCGGCAATGTCACCGAGATTGGCAGAGATCCCACGAACCGCGAGGTTCATCTTCGCCAGTTTATAAGTGGTGTTGGTATACTCCTGACCGTAAATGGAGATGTCTTTACGATTGCCTTTATGACTGTCGATAAACTTTAACGACTGCACGAACATGCCACCCGAACCACAACACGGGTCATATATTTTGCCTTTATACGGCTCTAGCATGTCACTGATAAGTGTTACTACCGATTTGGGCGTGTAGAACTCGCCACCGCCTTTTCCTTCGTTAGCTGCAAACTTACCTAAGAAATACTCGTAAACACGGCCTACGAGGTCCTCTTCGCTCATATCGCATTCATTGGCGACAGTGTTGATGTTATTAATGGTATCAATGAGTGCAGCGAGCTTACTTACGTCTAACGATAAGCGAGAAAAGTAGTTATCTGGCAGCGCGCCTTTCAATGATGGGTTCGTTTTCTCGACGGTATGCAATGCCGTATCGATTTTTACCGCAATGTCATCTTGTTTAGCCTGCTTTTGAATTGTCGACCAGCGTGCTTTTTCTGGTAGGTAGAACACATTATCTTTAGTGTAAAACTCGACCATATCAACATAATCGCCCATGCCTTCAGCTTGAAGCTTCTCTCGCTGCGCTTCGAACTTGTCGCTGATGAATTTGAGGAAAATAAGGCTGAGCACGATATGTTTGTACTCTGCTGATTCAACGCTTCCACGCAGCTTGTTGGCTGCGTCCCATAACGCTTCTTCGAAAACGATTTCTTTTTTGTTAGTCGAGGACTTTTTAGTCGCTTTGCTCATTTACTGTGTCCGTATCTTAATTCTGTTTGCGTTAGTGCAAGCTTGTACTTGCTGCCCCAACGGCGATTTTGGTTGATAATTTAAGGAGTAACTTTGCCATCTCTTTGTCTGGCCTTATGTAATCTTTATGCCCTTTTACTCCGCAAGGTCTATGATTTAAATCCGCGCTGTATCGGTAAGCGCATATATCTGCAACCGATGCTCTGTTGTCATAAAACCCGTAATCAATATCCTGAGCCACTTGGTTCATCGTACCTTGTACAGAACGATTGCAGATTGTATCGAACGTGAGTGGTTGGTAATTCGTCGCAGCGACATTAAGGAGCTCAGGCGGCATACCATTTTTCAACAAGGTGTTAATAAACGCATCGTTAAAATGCCAATCGAGGTTTGCGAAATCTTTCTTGGTTAAGCAGGGGATAAACAACGTGAAGCGCGTTGTATCATGCACCGCTATTAAGCATTTCCTACGTTGAATTGTTACAATATTTGCATGCCAGTTTAACCAGTGCGCCTGCGTGCCGATAGCGGACGTTGCCGGCTCAGCTACTTTTACATTCTCTGGTAGCTTAGCGTAAAGCTTCTTGGTGCAGTGGAGTATCATTTCACACCTCTAAAGAAAAACGCTCTCACAAGTATGTTGAAGGATAATTGGGAGTGACTCAATGAGGCTAAACTGTAATGCATTTGAAACGACCGTCCTTGTCTGTGCCATTTATGAGAGGATACGGCATCTTACGATTTTTTGCATTAATGTTGATATGAACCGATTAAATTCGTTCTTAAACACGAAATTCGCTTAACTGATGCATCTCACTACTAATAAAACATTTAAATACAATAGCTTGCTCAACACTCCCGTTACATAACAGCATAACTTTGTAACTTTATAATTTAGTAACTTAATAACTTTATATATTTGAAGAGGCGCTAACGCACCTCTTCCCTTTTTTATACCATTTAGATTAGATGCGGTGATAAGAAATAATACGCCAGCGGAGTAGAAAGAGGCGAGGCTAACTATAAGGGTTCTTTTAATACAAAATTTTTTTTTGAATGGTAGCTACGGCGTTTCGCTTCTCTTACCTAGGACTTTGTTTAGTAGGATTATGTAAGGCAGTTTGCTTGAGCATGATGGTGCTCCTTCAAGATTTACTTACAAACTGCCAAGTGCCTTTTTGAACACGTTAAACTTCCGGTTCATTCGATAAGCTTCATCAACATTTTGATATAAGTAACAGTAGAGCTTTTCAAGCATTTCTAACGAACTCGAGCTAATTACATACATAACCAAGTCGGAGTCTTTCGCACTCCTTTTATAAACTGTGAGGCACGGGCAATTTGGCGAACTTACATGTGAAAGTGAGCGTCTTTTGCCACAGATTCCAATTCCAGCTTGTTCAAACAACACCTCAGCAACTTTTCTTATTAGCTTTTCTGATTTCGAAGAAAGGCTAAACTTTAGAGTACTCTTGCTAGTTATGCTCACGCACCCGTCACCTTCGAAGTACCCCCTGATAAAATGTCGTATTAGTTCTGGCGGGATAGCCTTTGGGATCGTCACAGTAGAAGATTTATTACTATGAATGCCCAATCCCTCAAGGTGATTCACAAAGTGTTTATTAGAGCACCGTAGCGTCCATATTGGCTTGTCATAGGTCGATGACATACTTTTTGATGGTGATAACCCCACCAGCGCACCTAACTTATCTACAAAGTCTTTGTCTATTGAGGCGTGAGAAAAGGACCTTGTGGTTTTGTTAGGCCCATAAATTGAACCAATACTACCGTCGCTGCAAACTGCCCCTAAGAACCACGCTAACTGAGGCGTCACCTGCTCAAAGAATTCAAGTTTGATATTCGCATTAATCGAATTGCGATTTTTGTCTCGGCCTCTTGAAAGTGCGAGGTTGATAGCTTCATCGAGCGGTCTTAATTCAACTCCTCTCTCTTCTAATCTCTTGCAAATAGTTCGAGTGGAAATTACAAAGTTCTCTGCGATTTCCCGCGTTGATTGACCTCCTTCATACAACTTTGCAATTTGAGTTATATCATCATTTGTAAGGTTGCTCCCTCTCGGCCTCTTTAACTCTAATCCAAAATGTTTAAAACGCCCATATACCTGAGAAGTTGATATATTTTGCTCTTTAGCTATTTCTTCTACGGCTGTATCGTCGTCAAAGTACCGCTTATGCGATTCAAGCACCTCAAGAGCGAGTCTCTCCCAAAAACACTTAGTAGCTTCAGCTTTGCTTCTTGCCCTAAGTCCAAGCTTCGCACATCTAGCAGAAAACCTAGATGACGATATCCCATGAACCTTGGATATCTCCTCGAACGTCATCTTCTTATTGATGTGCTCATTTTGATATATTTTCTCAATGTCTCGATCACTCCACTTTCGGTTGGAAAGTTGGGTAGCCTCTGTGTTAGAACGCAACGGCAAGTCGTACTTTTTGAAATTGCGGGAAAGATTCGTTTTTGGAATGTCGAGTTTTTTACTTATAGCACCCAACCCAAGTTCTTCATCCACGTAATTCGAATAGTAAATATCTTCATATTCTGCGCGACTGAGCTTCCTAGCAGGTTGACTTCGTTTAGTCATATATTCTGACCTCGCTTTTTTCGCATTCCCTTCGCACTTGCTGTATCAATCTCGACAATGAACCAGCGTTAACCGCTTGCCCTGTTAAACATTCAAGATAAAAATTAACGTCCGAGTTTTTCGTTGTGCCTAACATGTTTGATATACACAAGCATCTAAGCACTTGTACTCTCAGCATAATTGATGACTCATTGAGACGAGACCTTCTATCAGAATGCATTCTTTTACGAAGGAGCTGTTCGTATGCTGTGCAGCTTTTTGAAATCAATTTTGATTGCTTATGGATTTCTGACGATTTAAGGCTTTGTAATGCGAAAAGTAAAAATTTCGGCAAGTTTAAAGAATCTAACTTATGCGCAATTGAGCCAACATCCCAAACAAAGTCTTGGACTGAGTTAAGGTCATAATTATGTGCAGAGTCGAAAGTTCCATATTTGCTTCTAGTGAAATTCACGAACTGTGCATGCTGTTGCAATACAAAGTCCAGATCGATCAACTGTTTATCATTAGAGGCCGCCTTTGCCCAAACCGGATAAAGTTCATCGTCATAAGCCATCCTAGGCAGCACCTTTACAGCGCTTCTAAGGGCCGGAGAGAGCCCTTTCTTTCGATTCAAAGTAAGATGAAGCGCCACCAGCTTTCTTCGTACAGAGAGATACAGAGACTTATCTTGATTCACTTTTGAAGTGATTAATTCAATTCCCTCGATTAGCTTGTCGTTCGACCAAGTAGACAAAGGACTGTTAATTAGCGCGTCAAAAGAAGACAGCTTTACGCTGTCCTCTTCTTTCTCATCACTTGAGGCTTGTTCTTCAACGCCCATCACTAAACCTTATCGATGAGAGTTACTACGTCGTCAGAGGTAATCAAACCGCCTCTTACAAGCTTTTGCAAAAAGCTCTCTTCAAGCCACGCTTTAAAAGCCTCTTTCTCAAGCGAGAATACGAAATCAAATGACTCTTCAATGTGGTGGTTAAAGAAGATTCGTAACTTAGGATGAGTTCGCAAAGCGACTACAAAGAAGTCAGCTTTCGTCGGGACATTTTGCAAAATGAGCCAACATTCTAGGGTATTATGTTTGATTCCTAACCAACCTGACATCCTTATTATCGTTGGCAATAAAAGCTCCTCGTGAGAAGTATATTCATCAAAATTGTGGATGTTGCCAGTGAAGCCCTTTTTAGTTGGGCACAGCAGGCGGCGCTTCATCATAGAAGAGTTCATAGCTTAACCCCCTTTCTAGACTCAAGCCAAGTGTCGACATCTCCTTTGAGCCAGCCCACGCTGTTTTGACCTAGCCTGACTCGCTTAGGGAATTGACCGCTCTTTTCTAAGCGCCATATAGTTGTTCTGCTTAGCCCAACATAGGTTTGTAATTTTGCAGTTCGTAGAATCATTTATATATCCTCTTTATTAAGACAAAGAAATGATTCCACGATTTTTAAAGGCTGAGTAAAATTAACTAAAAACTCCGGAATGTAAACGAGACGTTAATAACAATCATCTTCTTCGGGTAAGAGGCTTACGGATAGTTCTGCCAATAATTTTGCGTAGTATGTCTTTTCAAGATCTGATCTAACGTAATCGCTGTGAATGTAAGCTTTATCACCTTTATCATTAGACAAATAGCAAATCTCTCCAGCGTTAACCTCACTTCGTGAACTAAATTTGCTAACAGCCACCGCTATGAGACCCCATAGCTGCTTTCTATCCACTCCACTTTGATATGGCAGTCTTTTCTTTTTGAAAATAAATCTCACAAGGGCTTCGGCTATTGGGAAGAAATCGTTATCCAAAGAGTTTGGCTTTATACGGTCGATTAACTCTTGCTGAAACTTCTTTACTTCATCCGCTGAGCCACAACTTTCTATCAACTGCAAGATGGTTTGCTCTAGGTCATGAACTAGGTCTTTTTTATATACAAATAGCTGCTCAATATCTATTGATGCTCCGCTCTCAAATGCAAGCCAAAAGTCCATCTTCACACCTTTATACGGACTCACCGCGCTAACACAATTATGAACGTAATCATTCGAAGGTCTTATCGAGTAAATTTTTTCTATAAACTTTTTCGATAGCGTTTTTTTGTCTTTTGAATGAAGAATCTTGGTCAACAAGATGTTTAAAGCATTCTCGCTATCAACCTCATAAACACGCTTAGGTAAATACCGCTCTTTAACAAAGAGATCTTCGTAAATCGTTCGCTCTCGTTGACATTCTGTTCGTTGGTAATGGGAGGTAGGTACAGACGGTGCTCTCTCCGTTACACTGAAAGAGCTTTCAAAACCCTTATCGATACATAATGGAATTTTCCAAGGTAAATTATTAAACTGCGACATATAAACTAATATAAGCTCAGCCGTTCCCAGTTTTGATAAGCCTATCGTTTCGTTTGCAAAAGGCTGCTTAAGTAAGTGTCCCATTTTTCCAACGCTTCTCTTTTTTCTTTTATATAGTCATATCTGTCGTAGTGCTTCGCTGATACATCTTGCAAAGCGTGATTTTGTAATCGGTCACGAGTTAACTTCGAAACACCGAGTTCACCCATAATCGTCTTAACCGTTCGACGTATATCTTTAGGTTGAAACCTTTCCACATCAGCTCTTTCACAGTAGCGCCTTAGACACTGCGCAACACTGGTAGTCGGCATATGCTCGCTAGGGGTGTTACGGTTTGGAAAAACAAAGCCGTCACTGTCTCCCAGTTTGCGATGATTCAATAAAACCTCAGAGACAGTAGAGGTCATTGGAATGACGTGAGCCTTTTTGTTCTTAGAGCGCTGCGATGATATCTCAATCACGGACTTGGAGAAGTTGACATCTTTCCATTCAAGCGTAATTATTTCGAATGTTCGTTGCCCACCTAAGAAGAACATGAGTTTAATCAAGGTTGCCAGGTCGCTTGAGAAACCTTTGCCCTCAAGAGCAATAAGTAGACCTTTCACCTCATCACTCGATAAGGTGCGCTCTCTTACTACTTCCGCAGATGCTTGACGCGGAATATTAAGAACAGGGTTTGTCTTAACCAAATATTTCTTTTTCCTGCCAAGGTACATTGGGTCGTAATCATGCTTAATAGCAAAGTTAAAGGCTGTCATAGCGTACGAACGTACTCTGTTAGATTGAACAGCAGCCCCTCGCTTAATCATGTGTGAGAGCACAAGCGCTATCTCTTCTGTCGAAACTTCACTTGCGGCTTTATCGAGCAATGATTCAAACTCTTTCTCCATGGCTTTACGGACGGTATCAAATGTCCGTTTGCCTTTTACCTTCATATCCTCTGTGTAATCATAGATAAGCTCTTTGAACGTACCTTGTGCGCTGATCTGCTCCTTTTTGAGAGACTCTTCAGCGGCTTTCATCTTCTCTTTTTCAACGAACTCTTTAGGGTCTGTACCGTCCATCAACATTCTTGAATAGTCAGATGCTTTGGCTCTAGCTTCTGAGAGTGTATGAGTAGTCAGTCGTCCTATTCTCAAGTACTGAGCTTTTCCATCCTTGTAATACTGAAAGTGAAACGTCTTTGTTCCAGAAGGCAAAGTTTGAAGCACAAGCGTTCCTGTGCCTCTACGTCCCGTAGTATCTCGTGAATAGAAAGGCGTCGATTTTGGTTTTAGTGATTTTATTAGTTTATCGGTAAGCATTTTTTAGTCGCCTTATTAGTCGACTAAATAGTAGGACAACTTGAAACAAGCTACAACAGAACGAGCTACACAAAGAGATAAAATATTGATTTAGATAAGATAAACAAGCACCATGAAACAAGAAAGAGCAGTCAGCGACAAGAAAGACAACGACTCATAATCGGCAGGTCCCCTGTTCAAGTCAGGGTGGGGCCACCATTTTTTCTAGAATTACTAGTCACCACTCGCTTATATCATCACGATATCAGTTTTCTCAAATTCAAAAAAAGCGTCTTTATTAAAACTGTAACACCAAATCTGTAGCCTAACTGCACTGTCTCTTTACCCATAGTTTGGTTCCCCTTAGATGAAGCACACCATGTCACGCCATACGTTTTATTCGCTGACG
>Ga0209452_1000206_pt1 | contig 15845 bp, 7 predicted proteins | sample WorMetimpBELIZE1_FD_187388 | JGI IMG/M metagenome (GOLD analysis project Ga0209452, IMG submission 187388) | Marine gutless worms symbiont microbial communities from Max Planck institute for Marine Microbiology, Germany - Olavius imperfectus... | ecosystem: Host-associated > Annelida > Digestive... | reverse complement strand
GTTACCGGCTCAACACTTACGGCCGTCGGGCCTTTTCAGTTGCCGGCCCCACAGTCTGGAACTCACTCCCGAATTTCATCCGGGACCCGACCATCAGTTTGGACTGTTTCAGACGGCTGCTTAAAATTTATTTGTTCGCTCGATACTGGTGCTTTCAGTGCGTTAGAGGTTCTTACAACAACTGCGCTATATAAATTTACTTACTTACTTACTTACACAGCTTGGATTTGCCAAGGCCCATCATAGAACCACACCCAGAGGAAAAGTGGGCGTAGCCTTAGGCTGTAGAAAAGCTCCCAGATATTCGGTGTTCCCTTTCAATATTTCTGCAGTGGTCCCGCTGTCCTGTTAGCGTTAGCGGATCTTGTTTGTTGCCAGTGCCAGCGTTACTGTTGGCGCCATTCTATAGGGCCTATGTCACTCGCCGTATGCCATTCGGCATGGACACGGGAGGTTGAAGCTTAAAGCTAGACACCGAGACCTTGGCTTCACCAGCCGAGACGAGACTGGGACAAGACCAGAGGCGGATCCAAGGGGGGCCACGGAACCATGGCCCCCCAATCATCAGATATTTTTTCTAAAGAACGCTTTTTAATGAGTTTTCAGATATTTTTGGATTCGATTATTGATTTAAGCAATGAAGCAATCACATTATCATGCCATGTATATTGTGTTCATTCATTCGCAGTCTGGACACTCTCAGTAATGTACATTTTAGCAGCATTGTAAGTCAGTTGATCTAGTGCAATACATAGCCATGATAGTGATCAGACGTACTCCTTTAAGTAACTTGAATAATCACAGAACAGTCATTATTCAGTATTATTTTGCCTCCGACAGTGAGTGGCTGTTTTTCTTTTACTTCAGTATTATCTGTTCGCTTTTCACATTTGTACATTAAGGCGTATTAATTACCTGTGCCGGTTCAGTCCTATGGAATCTTCTGTTTCCCATGTGCTGCGGTGAAATAATTGATAGTGAAACGTCTGGTTGAGTTGAGTTCATTTGACATTGAACTTACATATCATGGGTGCAACTCGCAGGGAGGGGGCGGGGGAACATGAATGGCCCCCATTTTTGGAATCGAGACATAATATGGAATGCACCCTCACTTTTTAAGGCTTTATGTGTATTTTCCACGTGTTTGCGCACTGTTGACACAGTTGCTATGCTTCCTCTGTCTTAGCATGCTGTCTGGACGATGCCAACCAGACAGCGCCGACATTCGGATTCCTAGACTAACGACCGACGATCCGACCCCACTTTTCAGGGTTCAGTTGAACCTCTGTAAAATATACGCCAAAAGACGAAGCAACCAACCTGTACATGTTTTCTGTCCGATGGCTGCCTTCACAGCATACACTGTCATAACGCTCTCGCTACCGTAACAGTCGCTACGAGTTGTTGTCTGTTTACTCAAGAAGTACCAATTATTCTCAGGAACATCGTCGTCGGCAGGTTGCTGGTTCATGATAACCGACGAAGCGCGAGACTGATCTGCACGCTCAATCTCCGACTGAGAAATTACTTATTCTCTTAGATGTAATGAAAACAAGCAAAACCTCTGCCGTTACCACACAACTGATCTACGCCAGCTGGCGGCTAGGCCTAATTATATAAGAGACAACTGGAACGAGGAGCGTTTTATTACGTAACAGGTATACAGTGAATGGCGTAGGGTATAAACAACGCACTCAGGCAGTAGACGAGCGAGAAGCTTCGACACCCGGTAGCCATTTGTAAGCTGTAATTACGTAACTATAGTTCACACTACTTGCCTTTGATAGCGATCTTCTCGGCAGAACCGTTGAAGGACTACGATCCGCAGTGAACCAGGAAAAAAAGTTGCGAATGCCAACCGAATATGATTTTTGCACTAGCTTTAGGGTTACGTCGAAGGCTAAAGCGGCTCGCACGACATGAAATAAAACTGAAATAAAATATTTTTATTTCAGACGCTCGCACATGTGAAATAATATTGAAATAAAACCGTAAAACAAATCGTTTCAGCGTTTCAAAGTTGTTTCAAGGTTTTTAGCACGTTAAAAATAAAGCGGCTCTCAGGTGTGAAATAAAACTGAAATAAAACATTGTCGTCGGTGTTCGAGTAAAATAAGACAGTATTATTCCATGTTGTGCGAGCCGCTTAACTCATAATGACACGTCGCAGTGTTCGAAGAAAATAAGTGCTACCTGCAGACAGCAGATCTGTATTTTAAAACTCCGTACGCCTCTTACGTTTTCATCCAGGCTGATAAATTTGCCTAGGGGCACCTGTCGATGACGTAACAACACGATTGATGGCCGAGCCGTGAATATTACCGTGTCGGTGTTCCATGATCTCAGACTTCCACTACTGAATTTGTTAGCACTTGCCACTTGACGGCGAAGAACAGACGTGGATTGTCTTGCGTGCCGCTTTCACCAGATAAATAAAACCAGTAGCATGAATAACTTAGCTAACGAAATGAAAACGAAGGAAAAAGTAATGTAAGTAGTTAATGATATAAAAAGTCTTCCAAAGCACACTTTGACAAACGTACAGACATTATGCTACACTTTTACAATTAAAGTTAGTTGAAAATGCTGCAATTTATTTTATTGCAGCATGTATGTTATTTTAAGCACATTTTAGGGCACCTGTTAGTACTGTTTTGTAGTGGCTTTGTGTCCTCATTGTCCTGTTGACACATTCGTTCTATTGTTATGTTAAATTTTGCTTTATGTGTCGAAAAAAAATTGATTGGAAACAACGATCGGCGATGGCAGGGCGACTGGATAATGTCCTAACGATGTAAGCCTGTGTCTATGAATCTGACATTCGTATCAGATCGGCTCAGCTCATGCTGCTCGTATTCTGTATTCATCGTATTTTACAGCACGATGCCACGCCCCCGTGAGCCCATGCAGCGTACAGCCAGTTTCGTTGAATGCCGACGACCGTGCCTGCATGGTTATTGCACGTACGCGGTTAATACAAGACGATGCACCAAACGTGCCATGATTACAGCGCGGCCGCATTGCTTGCAATGCAGAGCGCTGTATTAGCCACGGCAATTACGTCTGTCCATTTGCATGTCCGTCCGTCACACGCTGGTACCCTATCTAGACGAAAGAAGATAGGATCATGCGGTCTTCACTGTGAGGTAGCAAAAACACTCTAGTTTTAGTACTAACGATGGTTGGGGGCGATGTCCCCTTCCACCTAAAATTTGCGATCAAAGTGACCCACCCACCCGCTCTGAAAAGCGCCGACTTAGACCAATATCTGCTTATAACGTTTCAACCGTGAGAACTAGCGAAAAACTTCAATTATCGCGAATAGGAAGTCAGCAACGCGCTTTCAGCGAGCTATAGATGAAGTCGGTACGTTACCCCTAAGTCCCCCAAAGGGTGGCTCAAAACGTACATGTCATTTTTGTGAATAAAAATCAATTTAAATCGAATGTACTCTGCTACAACGTTTCTTTGTGTGAAAACTTCCAGCGGCAAAGTTGTAGCAGAACCGTTCCCCTATCTAATGGTTATATACATGTTTCGGTAAACGTAACCCTTGAACCTAATATTTAGCCCCAAAGTGACCTACGCCGTTCAACAGAGATGATTTCTACGTATTAGTGCATCAGCCGTAAGAGCTAGCGAAAAAAGTTGAATTATAGCGAACAGGGAGTCACTATGTGCTTTCCAACGAGCTATAGATGAAGTCCGTACGTTACCCCTAACTCTCCCAAAGGATGGCTCAAAAAGTGAATTTGTCGTTTAAAACAAATTCCCTTATATTTCCGTAATAGATGAAGTCAGCAACTTCACATTTGGCATGCAGCTGCAGTTTACTAATGCTCATAATCGAATGCCGAAGAAAAGTGGGTGTAGCCCTGGGCTAGGGGAGCTCCCTGAAATTTGGGGCTTCCCGTTAAATATTTCTGCAACGGCTAGGGCTAGCGACTTCACATTTGGCACACAGCTTGGGTTTGCCAAGGATGATCATAAAATCACACCGATAGAAAGGAGCAGCTCAGCTGTGGCAGAGAGACCGCGGGAAGCTCGATGTTGTTGCGATTAACGTCCATCGTTATTCGCAAAATCATGCACAAAATTGGATTTTTGAGCCACCCTATGGGGGCATCAGGGTTAATATATGCGCTTTAACTGAAATTTTTAACACAAAGAAACATTGTAGCAGAGTTTCATCGACAGAATGCCAGTTTTACTCGTAAAACAGCGAATTAGCGTTTCTAAGCCACCTTTTTTGGGGAGGGCTTAAGGGTAACGTATGCGATTCATCTTTAGCTAGTTGGAAAGCTGATAGTCGACTTGCTATAGGTTATAATTGAACATTTTTTGCTAGCTCTTACAACTCAGGCATTAATAGGTCGAAATCCGCCTTTGTTGATGGGGATGGGTCACTTTGAAATATTAGGTTGAAGGGTTACGTTTACTGCCAACATGATAACATCTATACACCGTTAGATAGGGGAATGGTTCTACTACAACTTTGCCGCTGGAAGTTTTCACACAAAGAAACTTTGTAGCAGATTTCATTCGATTGAACTTGAATTGTATCCACAAAAACGACAAATTCGCTTTTTGAGCCACCCTTTGGGGGAGTTAGAGGTAACGTACGCACTTCACATATACATGTAGCTCGTTGGAAAGCGCATGGTCGACTTCCTATTCGCTATAATTGAACATCGATCGCTGGCTCTGGGGTGGGTCACTTTATGCGCAAATTTCAGGTCGAAGGGGACATCGCCCGCCAACATCTTTTGGTATCAGAAAACTAGATTGATTACCCTTTCGTGTGATGTCTGTTCTTTGGTTTCGTTACAAAGCACGCGTGTGACGGACGGACAAACAGACGGACGATCCCCAAGACCGCGCTAGCATAGCTGCTTCGCGCGGTAAAAAGTGGGCATGGCCTACGGCTACGGGAGCTCCCCAAAATGTTGTGGTTCCACTTCGATATTTACACAATGGCTGAAGCTAGGGACTTCAAACTTGGTACACACTACACAGCTTGGGTTTGACAAAGCCCACCATAAAACCACACCCAGAGGAAAAGTGGGCGTGACCTTGGGCTAGGGAAGATCCCATATATTTGGGGTTCCCCTTTAATATTTCTGCCACGGCCGCTCTGTCCTGTTAGCGTTAGCGGAGCTTCTTGTTATAGTTTCCATACCATTCGAAACAGAAATGAATACTCTGGACAGAATTTACAAAAGTTGAACTTCACCCTAGCTATTACCCTGGAAATCGGTGCGACTGACGTTGTCCGCGACCTCCGTGTCATGCTTCACAGCGAGCTGACCCTGAAGCGACATGTCAGCAAGACGGTCAGCACCTGCTTTTACCATCTACGCCGGCTTCGGCAACTCCGACGTCACGTGGACATCGATACCATGAAGCAGCTGGTATCCACCTTCATCTTCAATCGACTTGACTACTGCAATGCTGTTCTGTACGGGCTACCTCAATCAACTATCGGCAACGAGTGCAGAACGCTGCTGCTCGGGTTACACTAAGGTCTGGCACCGCGCGATCATGTCCGTCCGGCGCTGAAGGAGCTGCACTGGTTGCCAGTCGCTCATCGTATCCGGTACAAGGCTGCGCTTTTGATGTTTATGGTACATGACAATCGTTGTCCCGTGTACCTGAGTGAATCCGTTCAACCAGTCACCAGCAACCCAGTACGTCAATGTCTTCACTCTGCCAGCAGCCTAGACTTCATTGTTCCACGGACAATAAGTTTGGAAACCGTGCCTTTCTCAGTCTGTCAGATCAGCTGAGACGCTTGCTAGTTTTAAGCGCAAGCTGAAAACCTATCTGTTCAACATTTCGTTTTAACCTGTTTTTAGAGCGCGGCCGCATTGCTTGAAATGCAGCAGAGCGCTGTGATAGCTGCGGCAATTCCGTCTGTCCGTCCGTCTGTCACACGCTGGTACCCTATCCAGACGAATGAAGATAAAATCATGCGGTCTTAACGGTGAGGTAGCAAAAACACTTTTATAACACAAAGAATGGTTGGGGCGACGTCCACTTCCACCTAAAATTTGCGCTCAGTGACCCACCCGCTCTGAAAAGCGCTGACTTCGATTAATATTTGCTTATAATGTCTCAACCGTAAGAGCTAGCGAAAAAGTTCAATTATCGCGAGTAGGAAGTCGACCACGCGCTTTCCAACGAGCTATAGACGAAGTGCGTACGTTACCCCTAAGTCCTCCAAAGGGTGGCTCAAAAAATAAATTTGTCATTTTTGTGAATACAAATCAATTTAAATCGAATAAACTCAGTTACAAAGTTACTTCGTGTGAAAACTTCCAGCGGCAAAGGTGTAGCAGAACCATTTCCCTATCTAATGGTGTATATATGTTGGGGTAAAGGTAACCCTTCAACCTAATAGTTAGCCCCAAAGTGACCCACCACCTTCAACAAAGACGCTTTAGACCTATTACTGCATCGGCCGTAAAAGCTAGCAAAAACAGTTCAATTATTGCGAACAGCAAGTCGATTACGCGCTTTTCAACGAGCTATAGATGAAGTCCGTACGTTACCTCTAACTCCCCAAAGGGTGGCTCAAAAAGCGAATTCGTCGTTTAAAAATAAATTCCCTTATATTACCGTAACAGATGAAGCCAGCGACTTCAAATTTGGCATGCAGCTGCGGTTTGCCAATGTCCATCATGAAATCCCACTAGAAGAAAAAGCGGATGTGGCCCTGGGCTAGGGAAGCTCCCCGAAATTTGGGGCTTCCCCTTTAATATTTCTGCAACGGCTGAAACTAGCGATTTCAAATTTGGTATATAGCTTGGGTTTGCCAAGGCCCATCATAAAATCACATGCAGATTAAAGGGTAGACATGGCCCTAGGCTAGGGGAGCTCCGTAAAATGTCCGGTTCTCTAATATTTACATAATGGCTGAAGCTAGCGACTTCAAATTTGGTATATAGCTTGGGTTTGCCAAGGCCCATCATAAATTCACACCCGTAGGAAAAGTGGGGGAGCCTTGCGCTAGGGGGCTCCCCAAAATTTTGGGGTTCCTTGTAATATTTCTGCAACAGATGGGGCTAGAGACTTAAAATTTGATACACAACTTGGGTTTGCCAAGGCCCACCATAAAACCACACCCAGAGGAAAAGTGGGCGTGGCCTTGGGCTAGGGAAGCTCCCAAATATTTGGGGTTCCCCTGTAATATTTCTGCAACGGCCGCGCTGTCCTCTTACCGTTAGCGGAGTTTCTTGTTTATCATTTATTAACACTGTAATGCCTAGCCATTCCGTTTTTACCGCGCGAAGCAGCTATGCTAACGCGGTCTTGGTGATCGTAATTCTGTTCGTCTGTCTGTCTGTCATACGCGTGCTTTGTGACAAAACGAAAGAAGACACTACCGATATTTTGATACCACATGTAAAGGTAATCACTCTGACACCAACAGAGGTTAGTGGGCGATGTCCCCTTCTACCTGAAAATTGCGCTTAAAGTGACCAATCCCCCTTTGAAAAAACGCCGACTTCGAGCAATATCTGCTAATAAAGTCTTAACCGTAAGAGCTAGCGAAAAATGTTCAATTATCGCGAATAGGAAGTCGACGACGAGCTATCCAACGAGATACAGATAAAGTGTGTACGTTATCCCTAACTCCCCCAAAGAATGGCTCAAAAAGCGAATTTGTCGTTTTTGTGAATAAAATTCAAGTTCAATCGAATAAAGTCTGCTACAAAGTTTCTTTGTGTGAAAACTTCCAGCAGCAAAGTTGTAGCAGAACCATTCCCCTATCTAACGGTGTATAGATGATGGCGGTAAACCATTCAACCTAATATTTTATTTATTTAGCCCCAAAGTGTCGCACACCTTCAATAAAGGCATTAGTGCCTCAGCCGTAATAGCTAGCAAAATATGCACTTATAACCTATAGAGAGTCGACTACGAGCTGTTCAACTCACATACGTTACCCCTAAGCCCCCCGCCATAAAGCGTGGCTCAGAAACGCTAACTCGCTGCTTTATGAGTAAAACTGGCATGCTCTCGATGAAACTCTGCTACAAAGTTTCTTTGCATTAAAACCTTCATATAAAGCGCTTGTATTGCCCCTGATACCCCATAGGGTGGCCCAAAAAAATGCAATTTTGTGATTTTGCGAATAACGCTGGAAGTAATCGAAAACATATCAAGCTTCGCGCGGTCTCTCTGCCCAAGCTGAGCTACTTGTCGTTGTAGGCTGGGCACGTATTGTCTTCCGGTATTGCATTCTACACAAGCACTGTTGTTTGCAGCGAATTCACCGTCACTATTGTTAGTAATTTCCATAGGATTATTCTCAATCTTCTGGTAAAACATCTTTTGCAGTCCCTCAAGCATTTTGTCTAAGTAACTCTACAAAGTAAGTCAAAATTTCCACGGCATACCGAATGGCACAGTTATTACGTCATAAATCCATTAAATTAGTAAGTTATAATTAATTATACAATATTCATTCATTCTCTTTCAAATGTCACAAAAGTGTAAAATCGACCAAGAAATCCCAGAATTATAGTCGAAAATAAAGTGGTACGTTTCTACGAGTCACAATTACTACTGCTTTGCGTCTTGTATAACCAGCGTACGTACTTTTGACACTTGCTCCAGTTAATGGTGTCGTTTCAGTTTATTGCAGCATTTGCTTATTTTATTGCACATGAAAACAGATTTGCAATATAATAAATGTTGCAATAAAATAAAACAAATTTTACTGTAGCGTTTACTTCATTTTACTGCTCATAAAACGAGACCTTTAGACCGAGTGCCAATGTTTCTCAATTGAAAACTTGCAGAGAATGCTGAGGCACTTCGAAGCATGTACGTTCAAAGCATTCGCTAACTTAATTCAGTTACTTAGCTTTTCAACAGACATCAGCGGAAAGAACAACATGTATTATATACACTACACGAGTAGTTGTAAAAAGTTGTTTCTGAGACTCATCCAATCAAACGGCAGATCACGTGATTCAGTGCTGTTTCCGTCGTCTGATTGGCTGGGTTTCAGCAACAGCCACTTACAACTATTTATACAGATGTCAAGCCGGTAGCGACACCGACTACACTCAGAAGCGACATCGCGTAAAATGACAAAAACGATCTATTGGGCACTAGATATAGTGACTACTGCATACTCCAGTGTACATATAATGCACGTGAGCTCCATCTATCCGTCTGTCGATCGAATTGGGGCAAAACCGGCCAAGGGATTAATACGGAAAAGGTACCATGGGATGTGTGTCGGGGATGGGGTTGGTTTGAGGGTGTGATGGAAAGGGAAAGGGGGAGACGCAAGACATGCTTTCCGGCGGGCCGTTGCACCCCCTGGATTGTGATTTTGTTTAGGTCGTTTGTTGGAGACACTGAAGGTGATGAGTGCATGTGTGTGTGTGGGGGCATATCGCACGACAGTACTGGTAGTTACATCTAATGCGCACTGGATAATTACTAATGCGCATTAGATAATATAGATAATAGCTTTTATTGTGTGTCTTCCATTGCACGGCACAATGTTCTTCGACAGATGCTGCTGACGTCATCAAGTCATTGAACAGAGCACCTCTAGCCTTCGTCCACTGTATCAAATCACCAGAAAGTAAGTAACTGACAACATCACGTCTCAAAAACCGGACACTGCCTACAGTAAAATGATTCTCTACATTTTCACTGAAAAATTATTAGGAAAGCCTCGTGTTAAAAATGTGAGGAGAGGGTCTCGTCCCATAGGTCCGCATTGGACCCAAATACAGCCTACGTTCATAGACTCAGGGTTACACTTTACTGACAGCAGAGCACGGATGAACCTTCCATTTTGCAATGCGGTCCACAGTGATTATAGGTAAAAAGAAAGAGGTAAAGTACTCTCATACTCGATACCGAGCGTTGGGCCCGGAGCTGATCCCGTTGTATAGGCAGTCAACCCGCAGGCGACTTTTTAAAACATCCGGTAGACTGCCACTACCTCCCGCCATCGGTCACTCATCTTTGCACCGTCCTTCAACCAGTACCAAGTTATATTGCTTGGAGACAGAGGCACATAGGTGTAAACAACTTGCTCAAGGTTGTTACGCAACTTTGTCCCAGTGGTTACTGAACCCACGACCTGTTGATCGCAAGTCCAACGCCCTACCACTAGGCCAATACGCCACCTAGTGACCGTAGTGACTATAGATTTCAACAGAATTAGATCAACTCCAAAATCTAATCGATTTCTTATTGCCTCGAAGGTAGAAATGAAATATAATCTAAAACCAGCTGATAGATAAACCAACAAACGACCTAAACAAAATCACAATCCTCCATTAATTCAGCTGAGTTATTAGCAATGGCTGCCAGACAACACTTACTTTTCAGCCAGTGAAGCCGCAGTTTCTTCCAGTAGTTGATTATTTCTCAGCAATGTACTGGCCACACAAACGTACAATTCAATCAACAACTTGACACTTTATTCCACCGTCTCACTCGTACCGCCTATCTCTACAATCGATGTCTGGCGTGGTATAATGTACTGATAATCTCACGGGTCCACTCAAGCGTGAAATACAGTCAACAGTCAATAGTCACAGCTGCAGACTCGTGCGATGGTGGAATAAGTGTGCTAAACCACTGCCTGTCGTGGTCAAAGTTCGTTAACACTCACTTATCCCACTCCAGACACTTAATGCCAGGAACAGATCACATACAAACAAGTAGATCAGTAGAACTAACATCAGCCGACCGCTGCACCCCCAGCTTGCAAATTACTTTCTCTTCACTAGTGATTGCATATGCGTTTTGACCGTTCAGGGTCATTCAGGGTCATGAACTGTTGCACAGATCGAAAGGTTATTAGCTATAATATTGTGAAATAAGATTTCCGGCGGTGAAGTCGAACACTATCAAACCTCTGGTCGTCGTCAAAAGTATCGTGATCGTAGCTTCAGTCGTTTTGTTACAATACACTCACGTTACAGGCGACACATAATGACAGTACTGAATGTTGCATTGTAACGATTGATTAAACCACAGAACTGATAACAGACATAGAAAAAGTCGATTAGCAATGAAATGCTGTCGAATTATTAGTCGTCAATTTACAACAACAAGAAAGCTAAGCTAATGCTCAAAATACGCGTGCGCGACAGCAGTGTATAATGGCTGCAAAGTGAAGATGCCTATCTCGCGTTGTGTTTAGCTGCCAAAGTGGGCAGAACGCACTCAGTCTCAGAACGCACACGGCCATAAGGCGTGACGTAAGCAGCGGCCTGGCGAGTTGTGGGCCTCGCAGTCGATTTTGGGACCTAACACAGTCTCGTCTATCACCCTCGTTACGGGTGATCCCTTGCGAATATGTTTGTGACCCATATATTGCTAAAAAACTAGTGTCAACGGGCTACCCTAGACGCAGTTCCTAAAATTACCTCACTGCTACTGGCTGCACCAGAGCGGAATTAAGCGCGAAACATTGTGCGCGTCTACAAATTATATTTACTTACTTACTTACAACGCTGATAAAGTACTTAGTCGGAGTTAAAGGTACCAATCGAAACTCGTAGTCGACTTGCTATGGATTATAATTCAACATTTTTCGCTAGCGCTAACGGCTAAGCGAAAGTACGTCGAAATCGACCGTTGTTGAAGGGGGTTGGTAATTTTGAGGCTAAACGTTAGGTTGAAGGGTTGCGTATACCGCCAACATCTATACACCGTTAGATAGGGGAATGGTTCTACTACAACTATGCCGCTGGAAGTTTTCGTACGGAGTAACGTTGTAGCAAAGTAAGGGTTTATTCGATTTAAATTGATTGCTATTCACAAAAATGACAAATTCGCTTTTTGAGTCACCCTTTGGGGAGTCAGGGGTAAAATAGGCACGTTATCTATAGCTCGTTGGAAAGCGCGTGGTCGACTTCCTATTCGTGATAATTGAACGTTTTTCGCTAGCTCTTACGGTTGAGATGTTATTAGCAGATATTGGTCGAAGTCGGCGCTTTTCAGAGGGGGTGGGTCACTTTGATCGCAAATTGTATTGTAGGTGTAAGGGAATGTAGCCCCAACCATTTGTTGGTGTCAGAAAACTAGAGTGTTTTCACTACCTCACAGTGAAGATCGCGTGATTCTATCTTCATTCGTCTGGGTACAATACCAGCGTGTGACAGACAGACGGACGGACGGAATTGCCGTAGCTATTACGCGCTGAGCGCTATGTGCTGTCGCGCGTAACAAGGACAAACAGAAGTTATTTAGAGCAGAGCAGAAAGCTCAATAACGCAATAGCAAAATATTATGTACTAAACGAACATTTTGCTTGGCATATAACTTCCGCTTTACTGATAATTAAAACACGAAATAAAACAAATATAAATGTTAAACAAAAACTCGACAAGTTAACACAAGAACTACATAAACTAAGCTAATAATAATATATATTATTATTATAAATTTAGGCTAATTCTGTTTTAGCGCTTTGGTTCTTTACACATTTGGTCATTTAAAAATAACAAACAAAAACAAATACATAATTAGAAGAAATAATAATAATGAATAACAGTAATTAAATTCTGTTTGAGATGTTTGGTTGGCATTCATTTCGATACACTGTGTATCAGCGGCTAGAGTGTGCAGAAACTAATCTACGTACGGTATTACCTGTTAAGTTTTGTTAGTTCGAAAATTCCGCTGTCGAAATCTTCTCCCTGTAGTGTAGATAGTCCTTGTTGCATTAGTGGAGATCGAGCCTCAGTGCTAGTCAATAAACTGCTGTTACTTTTCAGTGCTAAACTGCTCACAGTTGAGCCTATCGTCAAGTCTCTTGTCTCACTAACATATTCACACTGCTGCTGCTGCTGCCGCTCATCACACAGATGCGTTGCCATGGTGTTATCCTCATCTCGGCATATTGACGCCATGCCAACTGGCTTTGAATGCGTTGATGGTGACGAGATGTCGAACGGCGGCAACGGCATCTAAAACACACCTCAACAGTGCGCCAAAGTAGCACCCTCAGGTTTTGCCGATTTATCAGAAACGGCCTGGAATTTTAACATAAAACTTTACGCATTTATTCAGCATTTCCACATACGTTTACATGCCAAATAAAATTCAAAGTGGCGTTTCTACGTATATAAAGTTGTATGAAAAATTTGAATAGTGACGCTAGTTAGGCAGCTATGATTTAGATCATCTGTTGGATCAAGCATGGCAAATCAAATAAAAATACCGAGTTAAAGGTTGTGTTGATGAATTCAGAAATATTTTCCTCGGTTTTGTCAAGTTCGAGTTTCTTCTGCAGATAAACATCTCTGAAATATTGCAACAGTAACATTTAACAACGGTCAGTCAGTCTGTGACACACGATGGTCAACTTGCTACTCGAATTTGTCATCTAATATCTACCCAACTTACCTGAACCACAGCCAAGAAATACTATGTTCCTCTTTACTACTATTTATAGCTAATTTCCAGTGACTTTTATTACATGTGATTTAATCGCCCACCCTTGCATAGTGGTGCAGTTTTATCAGCCCACCCTGCAGCCTAACTCACGATGTACAAAAAGTACTGATATTGATGACGCAGACCTAAACCAGTCCTTGACAGTATGTAGAAATCTGTCGGTGTTAGCACTACAGTGTTGTCGGAAATGTGATGTCGCTTTGTCGACCAAATGAGATATTCGCATTCTAAGCACATTATCACAGTCCATATCATTCAACATAACCCAAACTGCGTCTAAAACAAGACAATTCCTGATCGTAACTTTGGCTATAGTAGAATAATTATCAAAAATTTCACTGATAATTTTTAAATTAAATTCTGCAAGTACCATGCTGGACTGGTGGTGTAGTGGTGTAGCGGTAGGTCGTTGGACTTGCGATCATTAGGTCATGGGTTCGATTCTCACCGGGACAACTGCGTAACAACCTTGGGCAAGTTGCTCACACCTATGTGCCTCTGTCACCAAGCAGTATAACTTGGTACTGGTCGAAGGATGGTGACGTTCTTCGGCTGGGAAGGTGACCGCAGGCCTGGTGGAAAGTAATGGCAGCCTACCGCCGGGGGATGACTTAAACGTCACCTGCGGGCTGACTGCCTGTACACCGGGATCAGCTTCGGGCCCAACGCTCGGTGGCGAGTATGGGAGAACTTTTCCTTTCGACTAGATGTTTGCCTCATGAAATATATGTTCACTTTATGAATTGGAGTGGAGTGTTAGTGATGTTACATCGTTAGATTGGTTATGAATCGTTCAATGAAACGTTCAAGTCGGCAAACAACGACGTTATTAAAAATTTTTTTAAACGTTCACGATGCCCAGAAAAAAAGAGAAAAAACTAGATGTAAATCTGGAAGTAAATTAATGTGCTGTAACAATAAGACTGAAATGCTGAATTAACTTCGACATCAGTTAGAACAAATTAAGTTACATTTCGTTATGTTCATTATACCAGTTTTTAATTATTTTGAAATAAACACTGTCACAGAATAAAGTACATTTCATGTTTCAGTTTATTTCATTTCAAACACATGAAAAGTATGGAAACACTACGATGAATGGACGAAGGCAACAAGCATCAGACATCAGTGAATACTGAATAACAGATACATTGCTCTAACGCTAAGAGGACAGCGCGGCAGCTGCGGAAATAGTAAAGGGGAACCCAAAATTATGGGGAGCTTCCCTAGCCCAAGGCCACCTCCACTTTTTCCTCTGGGTGTAATTTTATAATAGGACTTGGCAAACCCAAGCTGTGTACCAAATTTGAAGTATCTAGTTTCAGCCGTTGCAGTAAGGGGAAGCCCCAAATTTCGGGGAACTCACCTAGCTCAGGAACACACCCACTTTTCTTCTAGTCGGATTTGGTGATGGCCTTAGCAAACCCCAGCTGCATGCCAAATTTCAAGTTGCTGGCTTCATCTATTATGGAAATAGAAGGCAATTTGTTTTTAAACGACAAATTCGCTTTTTTGAGCCACCCTATAGGGGAGTTAGGGACAACGTACAGACTTCATCTATAGCTCGTTGGAAAGTGCGTATAGTCAACTTCCTATTCGCGATTGAACTTTTTTGCTAGCTCTTACGGCTGATACACTAATACGTCGAAATAGGCTTTTTTTGAAGGGGTGGGTCACTTGGGGGCTAAATATTAGGTTCAAGGGTTATGTTTACCGCCAACATAATACAGGGTTAGTGTATTTGCTACCTCACAGTGAAGACCACATGAACCTATCTTCACTCATCTGGATAGTGAACCAGCGTGTGAGAGACGGACAGACAGACGGACGGACGGACGGACGGACGGAATTGCCATGGCTAATACAGCGCTGTGCATTGTAAGTAATGCGGCCGCGATGTGTACAATGCATTGTTTTACCTGTCAAACTTGTGTATTTGCTGCTCATTGTACGTCAGTTCTCTACGTTTGTTGCGGTTAAAAGTTTCGTAAATTTTCGTCAGTTCCTGCTGACATTTCTTCAACTTCTTCAAACTTGAAACAATCCATTCTCAACATTCTAATTTAAAAAAAAAATCATTACAAAAACTTTACAGTTTAACGAACATTGCAAGGGCGATTAAATCAAAGCTTTGAAACAGCAAAAATCATTTTGGAGTTGACACTCGATATGTGAACGTCTACTGTAAAGTTTTTGTAATGATTTTTGCTGTTTTGTCACTAGTTCTGCACACCCCATTTATCTACAAGCCGTCATCTTCGTATAAACGTTTAGTAAACGATTACACAGATCGTTTAAACGTTTACAAAATTAAACAATAGGCGCGTCCCTAGCAATCACATGGTTAGTCGCGAGAACCTACAACAGACCTGGTTTAGTTCAGGTGTAGTAAAAGTATC
>Ga0209452_1000205_pt1 | contig 15929 bp, 11 predicted proteins | sample WorMetimpBELIZE1_FD_187388 | JGI IMG/M metagenome (GOLD analysis project Ga0209452, IMG submission 187388) | Marine gutless worms symbiont microbial communities from Max Planck institute for Marine Microbiology, Germany - Olavius imperfectus... | ecosystem: Host-associated > Annelida > Digestive... | reverse complement strand
GGATAGAAAACCATGCAATCCAGTTTTATGATTCAGCCTGTAGCATGTCGGCAAATTTTGACTTGCAGTTTCGGCTTGGTAGTAATTTAAAAGATAAAGAAAAAATAATTCAAGAAAAAAGCGATGTAGAAGCTCTTTTCAGATTTGCTTCGTTATCTTTAGGTAAAGAGGGTTTTATAGATAAAACCTTATCTTTGAATAGACTTAAATCATCAGCAGAGCGAGGGTTTGTTCCTGCACAAGCATTTTTAGGCACGTACTATTACGCTGAAGGGGAATATAGTCATGCAATAAGTTATCTGATAAAAGCTGGAGATCAAGAGGAGCCATTAGCTCTTAGATATTTATTTTATTATCATTCTGAGGGAAAAGCTTGTGATACGAATATAGAAAAAGCATTAAGCTTTCTTTTACGAGGTATAGAGTTAGGTAATGCCGATTGTGAAGCGTTATTAGGTATAGAGTATCATAAGGGAAGTTTGGTGGATAAAAATGACATTAAGGCAAGGGAGCTATTAGAAAAGTCCATAATCGCAGGAAGTATTATTGGTAAGAACTATATGATACTTCATTTTAATAACCTAGCTAAGAAAGTCGCTGGAGAAGCTTCAAAAATTGGTGAAAGTCTTCTAAAAATTATTGAAGAAAGAAAACCAAAACCTGTCAGAGCTGGGGGTAAAATTCCACCCAATTCATTATGTCCATGCGGTTCTAAATTAAAATACAAGAAGTGTTGCAAGAACGGCGTTTCAAAGAAAGGCTCTGAGATACATCTTCCTTGGATATAAATTAATTATTGTAGGTTCAATTTTTTGCAATCAAATACGGTTGTAAATTAGAAGTCATTTAAATGGTTATATTTAGTTGACTTCGATGAAGCTTCAATTGTTAATAAAAATTATTATGTTTGCCATGTTAAGGAGTAATGCCTTGTTTAAGGCTTTGGATTAAAAGCTTTTTATCAGTTTCAGATAAGTTTTCTATGAGGCAAATTAACTCTGCAGTGCTTTCAGACTCACATAAAAAATAAGCTAAAGGTTTACCTAACTCTTCAGCAATTCTTTTAAGTGTTGGAATGTCAGGAGTGTGTCTACCTTTCTCATAGTGGTTCATACGACTGCTCGCTGAACTTTGGTCAAGCTTAATCCTAATACCGAGCTCTTTCTGAGAGATCCCCTTAGAAACTCGTGCCTGTTTAATTCGCCCAGGGACTGGGTTAATCGTAATTTCCAAGAATTCATCTTAATTCACAATACCAATACTTAGATTCTCTAAGTTTATGCTAATGTTGTATACTTAGGAATACTAAGCTTGAGATTTTTAACTTTAATATCGGTCATCGTTGATTATGAAAAATTTAAATGAAGCCATGTACTTACTTTTAGTGGAAAAAAGAATTGACAATTTTTCGGTTTCTGAATTAGTCGAAACCTATATGCACTTGTATAGCTCTTCAAAAAATGAGTTTAAAGCAAGAGCTTTTATACATCGACAGCTTTATAGACTTGTTAATCAAGGGTATTTATTAAAGTATGGAAAGAGAAACACGCAGAAAATTAAATATATCCTTACTAAAAAGTTTAAACAAAGCTTTTGTAATTTAAAAAATTCAAGGGCGAAGGATTATTTTATGGCAGAAGAAGAGGTCAAAGCTGCTTTGAAAAACAGGCTTAAAGAATATGAGTGCAACCTGCTTGTTAGTACATCTGAAATGGAAGAATACCAAAGTTATATGGAGGAGTACCCAGCAATTATTGTTTTACTCAAATCGAAATTTGATTTGGCCAAAGAGGAAAAATATCGATGTTTAGGTCGTATAACAGCGGTACAGAATATTTTAGGAGAGTGTATTCTTACGAAGATAATAGAGCATAATTCGGCCGAGTATTAATTTTAGCTTTTAGTCACCATTTATTATGCTCCTAGTTGATAAGTGGTGCTCTACTTTTCATAGTGCCAGTCATTCAAGTATAGCTTATTTAGGCCTCTGAATGAGCTACGGGTCGATTTATATTTCTGATGATTTGCTATGTTTGATATACAAAGAGTAATGATTGGCAAAATCAAGTTACCGTGATTATAACGGTTACACATAAAGTTGCTAGGGCGTGTTATCAGTATAGAATATATAAAAACAAACTAATGTAACTAATGGATAAATACATGTTGCTTCATTTTAAAGAGATATTTCATGAGTTTACGGAAAAAGCCCCTATCTTTTTTGAGGACTTTAAAGGGGAAATATTAGATAAGGTTTTTGTAAGAGAATGTATCGATTATATTTATGGCATGCAACATCAGATTTTTCATGATTTAGGCTCTGAAAAAACTATCGAACTTTCACGAATTGCGATTGCCGACCTAATAAATCTAAAAAACACTCCAGATATAAACGAAGAAATTTTAATTGTTATCAATTACCTACAGCTTTGCCTGACGTTTAATCCATTAACCGATTTAGTCTACACTGGCCAGCACAATAGTGCTTTAAAGTGGATAAATTATTCAATGTGCGATGATTTATCTGACAAACAGGTTATCAATCTAGAGTTGATTAGATTTTATGATTTTTTCAAGAGCGACACAGTGCTATCTGTCATGTCTCCAAAAGAGCTAACTCAATGGTTTGGTAATTTTTATTATACTTGTCGAAGGTTAAGCGCATACCATAATGTCGCTGAAGAGCTAGTCTATTTGTGTAGACATGTTTCATCTGTAGCGCTTAAAGATAATCAATACGAAGAATTTTCTTGGGCTTTCTCATGTTTAATTGCTTGGGCGACTTCCATTAAGCATGAAAAATCATCAGAACTTGTTAAAGAGATTGAAGCTCTTATCAGTGATATAAATATGCCAGAGAAACTTAAAGCGCAATTGATTTTATGCCTAACAACCGCCGCAAATATATACTCAGAGAAGAGTACTGAAGAATGGGCAAATTTACTTATTTCTACTTATAGTGATCATTTAATCGGGCATCAAAAGCTACAGGCATTAATTGCAATGTTACCAACTGATGGTTCTGAAAATATTGTAAGAATAACCGAAGAGGTTAAATCTGAAATATGTAGGTTAAAACAAGATTTAAATGAAAGGTTAAAACTTAAAAGACCTTCTATCCAGTTAATTGAGCAAGATAGACTGTTTGAGATGATATCTCCAATATTTGACCGTTTATTAACAGCCCAGAAAGTAACTTTACTTTATGAAGTTTTATTTGATTGGTACCAAATACCCCTGATAGATAGCATTGTCGCTGAGAGAACCCTTATAATTTTTCCAAAAAGTAAAACGGGATTAAAAATTGGACTTAACAATGGAACAGTGACTTTTAAACGAGATATATCTTCAAGTTACGCTTCTTTAATCAAGGCTTCAAATCAGTTTTTGGGAGTATCTCATTCTATAAACGGTATGCATGACTTTGAATTTTGGGATCACTTACCTGAGCGAATGGGTGTTCCAACGGAGGGTTTTTCTGATGAGCTTTATGGCCATTTAGTTGATTTTTATGGGTTCGGGATTAAGGAATTAAATGCGTTTATAAAATCACATGCGAACTCAATCGAAAGTTACATTTGCCTTCCATCAATGCATTACTCTGTTCAGTTTTTAATGCAGAAAAGTTTGGAAACTTGCTGGCCATTGAGTATAAGTCTTGAGAAAGCCAAGCGTGATAGACCTGTTTCTAAAGTTTGTTTATGGTGTGGAGCAGGATCACTAACAGAGCAAATAGAGTCAGAAACACTTACAAAAATTTTGGAAGCAAATGGGATTGAAGTAACTCTTTTTAAATCTGATCAGACAACTAAAAACGGTTTTATAAATATTTATCAAGATAACCAATTTGATGTCATCTGGGTAATGTCTCATGGGGAATTCGATCATTGGAAACCAGGTGAAATATCGATAGAAATAGGAAATAAAGAATTTTTGTCATTAGATGAAGCTATGAAACTATCTGTTCCTGACGATCACAATAGGAGGTTATTATTTTTAAATATTTGTGATGGTGCAACTCATAGTGGTACAGAAGGACTTGAACGCTTAGGTTTTGCCCCTGCATTGGCTAGCAGACTACAATGTGTAATTTCACATTTATGGCCGATTACATCTTGGAGCGCAGTAACTTTTGGGGTGATTTATAGTTCTTATCTAACCACTGAAGGTGATTTTTTCAGTGCATTCAGAGCCACCTTAAGAGTTATGGCAAATGGAAATAATGCCGTGCATGAGAGGTTAGCTGAGTTATCAAATCACAGTGAAGAGCTGAGAGATAGGCTCAAGCACCAAGATAATAACTTTGACTTGATGGCCCACAGTGGCTCTAGTGTTTTTTTCCAGTAGAACTGACATACTTCTGACCAATTTAAAATTAAGCTGATAAAACTAACAAACTATTCTCAGCGTGACTTTTAGAGAATGAGTTCACTCTGAGGTCTCAAATAAGTGACAATGTGACAGGTGTGAAACGTTCATTGTAAGCTGTCTATGCACATTGCTCGTTAGGACAATGATTTAAAGAATTTAACCAGTACAGCTATTGGTTAAATATTTTAAGACTATATTAATGAAAACTGAGTAATGACTGAAAGTTATGGCAAATAAAAAACGAAAAAAAACTGCTCCTCTAGAGCTGCTTACACCTAAGATACTGCCCATGACATTAGAGCCTGAATTACAACAACTATATAAGCTTGCCTGTAAGGGCTCTGAGTTGGTGTGGGCAAAATTAAAAACTGAAGATGGACAAAAGCCACCGAAGGAATTCATTGATGAGTTTATAGATTTAACGCATCGGGGAATGCGAATCGCACAAGATAAGATGATCAAAAGGCTTCTTTCACCCACAGAAAATGATGATGTCAGTCATGCTCGGCTTTTTGCCTATAGAGGGATTGCTGATGCGATTGGTTGGCAGCTTTTTAAGAATGAGCTTGCTTATGCAAAGCGGTTTTTTATGGCACAGCAGCCGCCAACGCTTCAAGAAGCAAACATTGAATCAGTTCTTTTTACTGTTGAACAATGTCACGCACAAAACCCTGATTCTATAGCATTGATTTCAGACTTAACGAACTTCATTCAGATTGGTGATATTTATCACGTTAAAAAAGATGGAAGTACCAACATCTATGAAGTGAAAGAGGGTAAAACTAACAAACAAATATTGCAAACATTGTCAGAGGAGCCTACATTAGTTGACGATAGTGATGTAGCAAATCAGTTTTCTGACAAGCCTACTAATTTTCAAAAACAAGCCCAGCGAACACTTCGACAAAAACAACGAATGCAGTCATTACAAGAGACATTATCGAATGACGAAGGAGTTGATGCCTTAACTGGAAAACCGGTTAAAATTTTAGATTTACCGACAGATGTTGGAACATGGCATAGGTCAATAGTTGATCTAAGCAAACAATGTGAGTTAAAAGGCTACGCTATTGATGTGATTCAAGATTGTTTATATATCGGTTGTTATGATACAGGCCGATTTAAAGCTCCAGGGCAATTGGCATTTGAAGCATGGTTTTCAGATATGGGAGCTACTCCCGATTGCCCAAGAACATCATTGGTCAACTGTATGATGGATCCATTAGGTTTACCAATTTACAACTTACCTATACCCGATGAACTAAAGTTTGATCTACTGTTTGGCAGAAAGCATATTTCTTTAGGCATCCACATGCAAAAATTAATCGAAATTTGTATTGGTATGGGTATACCTATTAGATTTGCAGATAAAAAAGAGACGGCAAGGCTTAAACAAAAAAACAAGTACCTCTGGAGGTACAACGGACAGGCTATCGTCTTTGGCGAGGCCGCGCAGCAAGTTTGTTTGGGAGAGGGGTTTGCTTTACGGGTACTTTATCATGGTGAAAAGCCATTAGACAGCATGGTTGCTCTTACGACGGTTTAAAACAGCTAGCGCTTTAATGAATGGCCAAATTAAATATGCCACTATAGCCTTAGCAAACACCGGAAATGTAGTGAGCCATTCGAGCCCACTACATTGCTTTTTTAAAATTATTGGTTCAAAAAGTTTAAAACTACTTCATGGTGATCTTTAGTTTTGAATTTATTGAAAACATGCTCTATATCACCATTCTCATTTACTAAAAATGAAGTACGAACTACGCCCATATTTTCACGACCCATGAACTTCTTCAGTTGCCAAACACCATAAGCTTCGCAAACTGCATGATCTTCATCGGCAAGCAAAGTGAAATTAAGGTCTTGTTTATTAGTGAAATTAGTTAGTTTTTTTGGTGTGTCAGGGCTAATACCCAAAACAACGACGTTTAATTCGTCAAGCTCTGCTTTAGAGTCTCTCAATGCACATGCTTGAACTGTACAGCCTGGAGTTGATGCTCTTGGGTAAAAATACACTAATACCTTTTTGCCTTTAAAAGAGGCAAGTGATACAGATTCATCGTATTGATCTTGTAACGTAAAATCAGGGGCTTTTTGACCTTCATGTAACATTTTTGCAGTTCCTACTATTGTTTGTAAGGACATTATCCTACCATTTTAAGTTATGCTACTTAACTCTTTTAGAAATAATTGTATTGAGTTCATTTATAATTTTACTGTATTTATCAATAGACTCATTACTTAGACAGTTATGATCATCGTGGTAATAAATGATAGACTTTAGATATGATACGTAACCAATTAGCTTGTTGTTAATCTGGTTAATACAAAATGTTTCTATAAATTTCCCTGCATTTTTCTTATATTTGGCTTTTGGGAATTCGTGCCTAAAACAAAGCTTGAAAATTTCTACATCTGTTTTGGGTTCCTCAGAATTTAGCTCATGTATCAGCTTAGATATTAACTTAGTTTTTTTATTTGATATTCTAATTGTTCCGTTTTTATCAGGAAAGTTACTACCAGTAATTGTATAGCCATTTAGAGAGAAAGTGTTCACAGCTTTCGTTGTCTTTTTTCTGTTTAATTTGAACCCATCTAAATTTAAAAGTATGGATATTTCCTCTAAAAATCTTTCGGAGTGAATAAAGTGAGGTTTATAGCTTTTTTTTACTGCTTTTCGACCCATGACTATGGGCTCAAATATTGGCTTTGGTATCAAAGAGCCTTTAGAAGAGAAGAGCATATCATCAGCATATCGAGTATATTTGATGTGATGAATATCACAGAATTTTTCTATAAGAATATCTATTTTTCTGAATATGATATTTGATACTACCGGCGATAAAGGAAAACCCATAGGTAGTATTTCTTCGTTCATGAAAGTTTTATTTTTGCTATTTTCATCAAGTTTCAATGTGATCAAATTATACATTAGTTTTGCGTGAGACTGAGGGCAAGACTCTGATATCGGGTCATCAGAAAAGTGATTTAGGAAATTAGATTTTATAATAGCTGGTGAAATTGAATGAAAAAAGTTCTTTAGATCAATGCGTATAAAAAAGTAGTTATTCCTATGCGGCTCAATAAAATCAAAATATGACTTTTTAGTTTGGTATGCGATAGAAGATTGGTTAAGTGGTATATGTGATAGATAGTTATTAAGAATAAAACGAGATAATTTTTGGTGGAGCGCTTTTAAATTTCTTTCTGGGGTGTATGTAAATTTATTACCAATTTTAAATTCATGTACATTTTCGAAGCTAAGGGGCGTGAGCCCCTTAGCTTTATCGAAAAATGAATAATCATCTAATATATCAAATACAGTTTTAGATAAAGTAATCTTTTTCATTTCTATTTCTTCCATGACACAAAGAACATCTTTTCACGTTTACGTGCTTTAAAAGCGGCAACAGGAGATACAAGGCGCCAAGCAAGTAAATAAAGGAGCTAGAAAGCACTAGGCTTTATTCTAAATGTAGAATCCCCTAATCTATCGAAGAAGAAACATTCTCAATTATACGGGATATTTGAGGGAATGTAAAAGCGAAAGCTTTTTCAAGCTCTGCTGGGCTTGTAGTAGTTCCTCTTAACTCCTCAATCGAAAAGTTAAGGAAGCTAGATACCCAACCACCAGTCTTCGAATTACATGAAGGAATAAACTTAATCACATTTTTATCTAAAAATTTGATTAATACTTTAGTCTCTTTACTAATATAGTTGTAATTATTGTTTTCAATACTACATAGTGTGTCAGATTTACCTTTTAATAACATTCTAAAAATAATTAAGCGTTCAGACTTTGTTATTTGGCTTTCTTTAAACTTACTGACGATATGATTTAGCATCATAGCTCTGATCTTATGAGCAAATATCATATTATCTTGAGATATTTCTTTGCTGCTGTTCCAACCAGTAAATATTGATAGGAAGCATCTTTCTAAATTACTTTTATCTAAAATTGTGTTTTTATACTTCTCGATTATTACATTTACATCACCTTTGGAGCCAGGGGCTGAGTTTTTTAAAAACTCTATTTTTATCCACTTAATAAAAATTCTTTGGCTTCGAGAGCTTATCAGAAACCCTTCGATTGTGTTAGGTGCTAAAAGAATGCATTCTTTTTCGAGAAGAATTGTATTTATTTTCTCAATAAGATCTGAAATATTCCTTTTCTTAAATGCTAATTTGTTATCGGTTAAGTGATTCTTAACTCCGTTAAGTTTTAATATGCTTCCCAACCTTTTATGTAAGTAAGCATTTTTTGAGCCCCAGAAGCTGTATTTAAGACTATTTCTTATTTTAAACATATCCACTTCTTTTGATAAAAAATTAATGGCGCCATTTTTAAGGTCTACATTAATCATCTTGTCAGCATCATATAAAATTAAGAATGGTATTGCTACATTTGACTTTGCTGGGTTTATTGCTTTCAGCATCACTTCATTTGTTTTGTATACATCGATCTTATTTAATGCTGGGAAAATTCTTTTTAAAGATAGGTTTCCAAAAAGCTCTAGTTCAGTTTCACCTTCTACAAATAGTATAAAATTACTAAAGAAAAGTTTAGCCTCATTATCGTCAAAAACATTTACAAATCTGTCATCGTCAAAGTATGAGTTCATTGTAGAACATGAAGTTACAGCATGGTGTTTATTTTTTTTGCATGTCAAATGGTAAACTTTATGTTCATCCTTTTTATTAAAAAGCTTAACAGTCGTTTTTAGTATTGAAGGGTTATGTGTACTAAATATGAATTTAGGGTTGGGGGTTTTATATTTACCTTTTTCCCATTTTTCACTAGTGCTTTTAAAATTTGAGTATATTATGTGTAGGCTATCAATTAGTTGTTCAGCTTTTTTTGGATGTAAACCTATTTCTGGTTCATCAATAAAGACTGTTGGGGTTATGAACTCACGCCTAGTTAATGAGATAACTAGATGAAGAAATATCTCAATGAAGTTGTAAGAATTAGTTCCATCAGACTGTTTCGTGAGATCAAATCCATCAATAAGAAAAGTGTGGCCCTTTAAGCCTACTTTGATGTAATTGAGTAACATCTCTTGATAATCGTACTGGCTTGTATCAGTAATATCATTAATTTTTTCTACATACTCCTTATACGAATTACTCTTTGACGATATCTTACTATCAATAAAACTTATGAGCTCTTCTCTAGGTAGGTTTGATGTGTTAAGAAACTTTAGCTTAGTAATTATGTTCCATAGATACTTCCAGTCATATAGGTCTATTCTACGTGTATCAATTGAAAAGAATGGATAAATTCGATGAATAATTTCTCTAATATCTTTATCTTGGTTAGACCATGATATGGAGTTATTTTTATGAATTTTAAGTGTCAGAGTATATTGTTTTTTATTGTCACTTTTTTTATATAAATATTCCCACTCGCTTAATTCACTCTTGAACATTGTCTTATACATATGTTTTTGGTAAGAACTATTTTCTTTTTTTGTCCTAATGACATCTTCTAGTCTATTTGTATCAAATGTTATTTCTATCTCTCCATGATTCGAGTAGCTGGATAGTAAGTTTAAGTTGTTTACTGGTTCATCATTGAGAGACTTATAATAAAAATCTATAGCTTTTAATAAGTTGGATTTCCCGGAGTTGTTTTTCCCAATTAAACAGTTTATGTCTGCTAGGTTTTGAAGTTTAAAGTCTCTGAAAGAAAGTATGTTTTTTATTCTTATTGACTTGATGGCCATATTGCAATTTCGATCCGTAAAAATGTAATCATTATAAAAGTATGGGAAACGATAAGTTATCGCTAGATTATTGGAGATTTATGAAATTAAATTTTTTAGTTGCTCTAATTGTTTAGTTAGCTCCATACTTTTAATCCTCTCATTTTTAAGCATAGTTTCATAGTCATTGCGCGCTAATGACATTCGCTCTAAGTTTATTTCTAGCTGCTTAATTTGCTTCTCATTATCAAGATTTTTATTGAACCAATATAGGAGTTCACTTTTAGCGTTATCTAACTTTTTTTCAAGAACTTTTAAAGGATCATGATTAAGGTCAGCCTCAGGCTTTGCTTTAATTTGTATAAGCCTTTGTTTCTTGATTTCTTTCAATTTTAAAGAGGGCCAGCCTCTGTTACTAATAGCATTACGATGTAAATTAGTTAATCTAGATAGTTCGGCAATAGTTGCTGGTCGAGAGGGGGTGTTTTTTATTTTATCTATTGCTGATACTAGCTTTTCAGTATTTTCATCGAAAATACGTTTATTCTTTTCATCAAAATAATTACTCATTCTTCACCTCATGGCCAAGGAGCTTTAAAACTTCTTTTGCTTCGCTAATAACTTCTTTTATTTGATCTGCGTTATCTGCATAAATGGGATTATTGAGGTTGGCTAAATTCGTTGAATAGATCTCTCGCCAGTATGGTGCATTAGCTTCACTTACAATTGCATTTGAGCACCTGTTTGGATTACACCTGAGTGATCCTATACAGGGGAGGCTCTCATTTGTATTTTCTGAGCCATAACAATAACCTAATCCTACATTTATTACACCGAGCCCTTGCTCAGCCATAGCTTCAAATATTTCATCCTTTGAATACCCGCTTGCCATATAGCCTTTAAAAGCATTTCGTAATCTCTCTTTATGCTCGGTTGCTTTGCCTCCGAGGTAATTTCCATCTGGGTCAGCAGTTGCTTTAATTACTTCAATTTCAGACTGCTTTCTAAGTCTTTGTGCAGTTTGGCTTTCAACTAAACTGTCTGCAATACCACCATAGCCCATTGTGACATCACTTGTAGATCCTCTTGATAGAAACTTATCTACGGTATTGACCAAATGTTTTAGTTGGAATGAAATTAGAGGTAAGCCTGCTTCTAGTCTGTAAAGTTGATATGCAAGCGTATGTCTCATCATATAGTTACTAAAGCCAAGGTCAACTTTAGGCAATGCAAAATTTATAAACGCTTTTATATGAGAGCATATTGTTACAGAAGTCTGTGGCTTTTCCTTTTCTTGAGGTTTTTTTGTGTGTGTAGAACTGAATAGTAAATCCCTTTGTGTAATTGAACTCAATATTTTTAACGAATCAATGGCATCGTTAATGATGGGGATAACAACCCATTTGTCATCAAAAAGACCTTTGGATAAGCTATTCTTTCCCTTGAATACTTTTGAATTAAGAAGCTTTACTCCGTTTTCTTCAGTTATGCAAGTTTTTATTTTTATTACTGCTAACTCGGATGGTCGCATTCCTGTATATTGACCGATGATATACCTTGCTGCTCCAGCTATTAGTCCTAAATGGTTATTAACTGCCGAGAGCGATAAGTTAGTTTTTAGACTCTTTGAAAGAAAATTAGTCATATCCTTTGAATTGTATTTTCCTTTGGAGTTCTTTAAACTTTTCGGTATACCATAGTTTGAGTCAACATAACTTTCAGAGTAACCGGCATTTAAAAGGCGAAAAGCCCTATATATGCGGAAAGTATATATTGTGACTCCCGCATTATGACAGTAGTTAAATTGGTTTGGCTGCGCATATCGACTTACATAAGAGTCTGATACATCATGTCCCATAGTATGAAGAAAATCATGTATAATTACAGACGCACTTCTGATTAGTTTATCGAATGCCCAATTAGGCATTACTTGGTTAGATACCTTTTTTGTATATCGTTTTTTCCAAATAAATAGTTCAGTGTCAAAAGCTGGAACTTTTTCAGCAAGAATATTTTCTGATGTGAAAGGGTTCTGCAGGTAAGAAAAAAACTGCTTTAAATCATCATTATAATTAATACAATACAGCCTTGCTGTCTGTCGATATTCATCAGCTTGAACTTGTGTTATTGAAGAATAACTTTTTTCTACATGTTCATTCCCTAATTTAGCTTTTAACTTGTTAAAAACGGCATCTAAAAATCGCAGGCCGGCCTTAAAGTGAGCCATTATTGTGCTAGTTGCAAGCTTTCTAATTGACCTTTTCTTAGCTTTTCTACGATTATTGATAAAAACTTCTGGTGTCAACATAACACTCATAAGTAAACATTTAATCTCAATAACTACAACAGCTGGAATGTTCTTATATTTACTGAAGTTAATTTTAAGTTTGCTGCCTATAATATTTGCTGAGGCATTAGGGTTTTCAAAATTAAAGTCCCACTCATTATCTGAAAAATGAGAGTAATGTGAAACTGGTAGGCTAAGTAATTTTGTGAAGTACGCTGTGTTACCTTCGTTCAGAACTTCATCGAATTTACTCTTTTCAAAATTATATTTGTACTTTTTTAACTGAGCAACAGCTCTTAAAATACTAAGTTGTTCTAGTTGGCTTTCCATTAAGTGCCCTTAAATAAGCTCAGTTGTTTCAATATATAGCGAAAACCCTTCTGCCTCTTCTAGCTCCTGATTGCTAAATTCAGAGTCCTGACTATCTAAAATTGAGTTGAGTAATGCAAGGTTGTCAGTTATTACATTTCCGAAAGGTGTGTCTAAAACCCTACTATTTTGGATTTTGGTTAGATAATCTCGCTTCATAGCAAAGAGTTTAGGTAAATCCGTTTTAGTAATAATTACATTCGGGCAGCTGAGGCACATATTGTATGTGCTACAAGGCTTCCCTTTTGTGTATGAGGGCAGGCTCTTAACTGACTCTGGAGGATTAAATATATTTTTACATGTTGCAAAGGGGGTTGATATAGGCGCTATGTTCTTTTTGGATAGTGATGTGTCGGTTTTTGTATTTCTTCCTTTAGATGAAAGTGAGTTGATGTGAATTTCTGTCAATTTTTCTTTAATTCTTTCTCTTGAGGCTTGTCCGAAGTCATGTATATCTAAATAGCGCATTGTTGTGTATAGATTTTTATGCCCCATTAGTAGTTGAATCTCTCTAATTGATACACCTTGCGCTACTAAGTCGCTAACAAAAGTAGGCCTAAATCTTGTTGTCTCTATGATTGAGCTTTTCTTATCTTTCCTTAAAAGCCCACACTTTTTTGAAAAGGTTTTTATAGCCATTGAGACCATATAGGTGTTAGGTAAGCTTTTAATTAGGCCTACATGTGTTTCATACAGCCATAGTTGATTTTTATGCTTTAAAGGCGCTACCGACCTTAACCTTGAAGTTAACTGCAAAATACAATTAAAAATAGCTCGGACTTGCTGGCCTTGGCTTTGAGTTAACCATTGAAGGTCAGCTTTAAATATATCTAAGTGATATAATTTCTGCCCATCTGAACGGTTTTTCCAATATCTTAAGCAAGGTTTCCCTGTTGCTGGGTGTGACTCTACTAGGTCATTAATTTCTAGGTTATAAATTGATTCTACATTCATTCCTGTGATTTTTAATAATTTAAGTAGGAACGGTATTAGGTGATTAATAGTAACCTTACTTAACACTCCCCAGGACTCATAAACGTCTCGATAGTTAGCATTATTTTTCTTAACAATCTTGTAGAAAATTCTTCCTGCACGTGTGCTTTGGAAATTCGAGCTGTGAAGAATTGGTTCGCAGTCCATTTTATTTTCAAAAATCCAACGCGCATCATCTAATGTTAGGTTTTTAATGCCTCTTTTAAGCGCACAGTTTTCATCGAGTATAGCTCTTCCTTTACCTGTTTTTTCATAGGGGCTAAGGAGACTCGTTACACGAGCTATTTCAATTTCGATAGCTTCTTCAATTTGTTTTCTGTCACTTAAACTATAAGGTTTGTATCGCTCGGTTACCCTAGTTTGATAACAAAACGGGCTTGGTAAATAGAATCTATCAAAGTTAGGAACTTTAATTTCAATTGCTTTATTCAGAACGGTTTTATAAGCACTTTGTAAAACATTTGCATGACGATTATGTATTTTTTCACTCTGCATGCAACGTTTTAAGTAAGAATGAAATTCATTTAATGAAAATTCATTTAGTATTTTGTTTAGATAAATAGGTTCTCGATGAAACTGTTCTTCCATCAGTGCAGACACATAATTGAAAGCCGACTTAATGTCGCTTTTATATGATGTACTTGTTTTGACTTTATAAACTGATGTGAATAGGTGCATAAGCTGGCGATGCGGATTTGATTTGTTGGGTTTTGCCAAGTCATTAAAACTATTTAATGGCGTTGATAGTAGCTCTTCCCATTCCGTGAAAAAGCGCTTCACCTTTTTCATCTCTTATCCTTCAAATTTATCTTTAAATGTGTTTTGTTAGCTAAACGTTCCATTCGTTCTGCTTTTGTAATCAAATGACCATCGCTATCAGTAATTTTTTTATATAACTCTATTGGAATTTTAGTATAGACCTCTGTGCTACTTAAGTAAGCATGCCCTAAAGATTTTTGAACTACGGCAAGTCTGTCAACATAGGTTTGACCTATATCTGGTGATTGAAGTAGGTCATACGCATATCCATGCCTGAGTTTATGGGGAGAAATAGGATAAGATATGGCTCCTTTTTTTATCGCGCGATTAGACAGTCGCTCTAATAACTTAGATAAACACTTAGGTGTTATTGGTTTTCCATCTCCATTAAAAAAAGCTGGTGTTTGCTCTGGTGAAGAGTACTTTCTAGCGTATTTTTTATATAGTGGTGAGGCGTGGTATTTAATTATACGACCTAAGACAGGTCGACTCACAAGGGTCATTCGTTGTTTAGAGTTGTTATGCCGGCCTTTTACACCCTCGACAGATAGAGGTGCATAAGGTGAAGTAGTTGGGAGATCATTTCTTCGGGAAATTAGCTTCTGGCTATTGAATTCACTCGCATTCATTATGTCTTGCTTAGTAATATTTTGTAACTCAGATCTCCTAATCCCAGAATCAAAGATAAATTGCAGAATCAACCTTTCTCTTTCATGTGGGCTTTGCTCTATTAAGATTGTAAGTTCGTCAATTGAGCATGACACAACAAGCTTTTGTTTGACTGGACCACTAATTAAGCCATTTTCATAAGGGCTCTTGTCTATGTATGCGTCACGAAGCTCTTGGTTCTGGTATAGAAACTTATGAATAAACGCTTGTAATGTAGAGTCTCTATTTCTAACTGTTGCTGTTGATAGGTTAGAGTTATTTCTTAAATCGGCTAAATATTCCTCAATAACAAACTTTGTTACAGTAAGAAACGCCTCATCAAGAGTAGTGTTTTTGAACTCAGGCCGTTGCTTAAGGTAAGTTAGGAAATAGATAAGGTTTTTTGAATAGGTCTTAGCTGTATGTTGGCTTATTTTGTTATTTCTTAAACTTGTGGATAGAAACTCTGAAATTAAAGGGAGGACTCTAAAATCATTATCAAATACCAAGACTCCGGTACTCACAACCTTTTTTGACATCCAAACTTTTTCCTCCTCATTCAATAATGATTCAGAAAGATCTAACTCTTCCTTATAAGATGAATGTGAGTAAAAAAACTCGACCATAACATTCTACTTCCAATAGAACTGTGCAAGTTATAAATGTAGTAGTAAATGAGATGATTAGATAGGTGATGATTTAATTTTTATAGTGAAGTGTGCAACTATTTAATGGGGGTATAAATGAATTCCTTCGTATTCTTTACCCATAAACTTCTTGTAACCCCAAATACCAAA
>Ga0209452_1000202_pt1 | contig 16110 bp, 16 predicted proteins | sample WorMetimpBELIZE1_FD_187388 | JGI IMG/M metagenome (GOLD analysis project Ga0209452, IMG submission 187388) | Marine gutless worms symbiont microbial communities from Max Planck institute for Marine Microbiology, Germany - Olavius imperfectus... | ecosystem: Host-associated > Annelida > Digestive... | reverse complement strand
ATATTACTTATATAGTCAAGTATATAAAATGACTTGATAGCTTAATAATGATAAATTTCTATCGAAATGATAGCTATAAACTATAATGTGTTAGTGGTTGAATTAGAATCAAAAGTAATAATTATGACATTAGATCAAATAGAAACATTTATTGCAATTGCTCGAAGCGGTAGTGTCAGGAGAGCATCCAAAGTACTTAACAAAAGTCAACCTACAGTATCTGCTAGCATTAAGAAGCTTGAAGAGGAGATAAATATCGAATTGTTCAATCGAGACTCGTATAGAGTAACGTTGACCGAAGAAGGACATACGCTATTTGGACATGCCCTTTTGATTAGCCAACAAGTCGAACAGTTCAAAGTTGTAAGCAAAAGATTATTAGGTGAAATAGAGCCTAGGATTAAAATTGCTGTAGATTCGTTCTGTCCTCTGATGTTTTTAGTTTCAATCTTAGAAAAGTTCAAAAAAGAGTTTTCTCAAACCAAATTAGATCTCGACTTTGAAGTACTGGGCGGTGCCGAAGAAAAGTTACTTAATAAAGAGTCTGATATTGTTGTAACTCCATTCATAGGTGATTATTCCAACGTGGATATTTTAAAAATATGTGAAATTTCTATTTTACCTGTTGCTAATCACTCCCTAGTAGAACAAGGAATCAATAACACCCAGTTCTTTTCTGACACACCTCAAATAATAGTTAAAGATTCATCTAAGGAGTTAGGTAAAGAAATTAATTATGGCATCAATGAATCTTCACGACAGTGGCTAATTTCAGATCAAACCATGAAAAAAGATTTAATCTTAAATGGATTCGGTTGGGGCTATCTAGAAGCTTCTTCGATAACAGCAGAGCTTAAAAGTGAAAAGCTGAAGGTAATAGAGGCAAAAAATATATCGAACAAATTAATTCCACTATATTTATGTAAAGCCAGTAAACGAGAACTTGGACCAGCTACGAATAAATTATGGAAATATGTTGCTCAGGAAAGTGAAGTATTTAATGAAAAATATAGGGGGTTGATTCAGTAAAAATGCAAATTGAGTGAAGGAAAGTAATGGAGGAAATGGCAAGAATTACTTGGCCTGTAATGACCAAAAAGAAACCCTTTGAAATTAGAGCTTAAGTTAATTTGCATATAATGATCACAAACGGTTAACCAGATTGAAGACCTTTTGGATAGTTCAGTAAAATGAAGTACGTTCACATTTTTGAGAACAATCAAGCTCAGATCTCACCGTAGAGCTAGGGCTAATGAAAGTCTATAATAGATTCTGAGTACATTAGTGCAAATCATCTCCGTTACTTTTGGTTACTAGCTTTCAAAACTTAACATACCATACATTCTTTCCATAAATAAGCTGACTGAGCGTCTGTTACTTATATTAGAATTGAAATGTTTATCCGTTGCTGAATGACAGTTGTTGGCACAGATGTTTGATTGAGTTCTATTATTAGAATCTGACAGTTCAAGTTAAGATCATATGAAATTTTGGGTTCTCTGGAAATAAATAGCATATAACTTTCATTAGATTACAAAGGCTGAGAGAGCAAATATCCCTCAATTTAGTAACAGGCTTCGAAATGAAGCCTTATTACTTGATTATGCTAAAGGAATTAAGTTGACGCAGGTTTATGTGTTACTCTTTTTAAATACACAAGAGGCAATATAGCTAATACAGCCATAACTATTCCAGCTAACGGGGTTTCTGGTAATTTGCCAAGTGCAACAAAGCTACCGCCTGTATATTCACCTAAAGCAATGCCAAAATTAAATGCTGCAATATTGAGTGCGGAAGTAAAATCAACAGCTTTTGGTGTGTTAATAGATGCTATGTTTAGCATACCTGTTTGCAGTGACGGTGATAGCGAAAAGGCTAGTAGGCCCCAGAAAAATAATGCTGGCACCATAGACCACTTTTGATGCATGGCAAGTAAAAGTATCGCAAACATCAGCGCGAGTGCACTAAAATTTCCCAGCAATGTTTGTTGCCAACCGAAACGTGCAGATACATTACCTCCAGCCAAGTTACCAATAAAGGTAGCACCACCAAAAACTAAAAGTAGTATACTTGCTGTTACTTCTGTAAAGCTTGTTATTTCTAACATAATTGGTGTGATGTAGGTAAACGTCGTAAAAGTGGCCCCAAAACCTAAAATTGTTACTAACATCATAGCAAGTACACGTGAATTAGACAGTGCTTCAAGCTGTGTTTTAACTGATGACTTAGGCGATATTGACTGTGCAGGCAGATAAATACTAGTTGCAAACAAGGAAATGATTGCCAATATGAATACCGCAATAAACGGCCACTGCCACCCAGCAAGGTTACCAATATAGCTACCAAACGGTACACCAATTACCATAGCAAATGTCAGGCCAGCAAACATTAATGCTATTGCTTTAGACTCCGAATCTTTAGGAGCCAGCGCAGAAGCTACTGTAGCACCTATTGCGAAGAAGCTTCCATGTGCTATAGCTGTAACGATTCGACCTGCTAGTAAAACCTCAAAGCTACTTGCTGTTGCTGAAATCAGGTTTCCTAACGCAAAAACACTAATAAGGCCAACAAGTACCTGTTTCTTATTAAAACGAGCCAGCATAAGAGTGACAATTGGTGTACCTATCGCTAATGCAAAAGCATACAAGCCAACAAGCGAGCCTGCTTTTTCAATAGGTATAGTAAAGTCACTCGCAATACTATTAAGTACGCCGACCACCACAAACTCAGCCACCCCTATAGCAAACGCTGTTAAAGATAAAAGATAAATTGCAGGATGCAAATTTGAATTTTTAACCATAAAGTGCCTCTTGTGCAATTTCTTCATCTGCTTCAAGTGTTGCTCCTGCAACACCTAATCCGCCAATGACATTACCTTGCTCGTTTCGGATTACTAAGCCGCCGCCAAAACTAATCATTCCTCCATTTGTGTTTTCAAGGGTATATAGCGCTGAACCTGAACAAGCGACTGCACCGAGCACTTTAGAATCAGAATGAAAAAGCGCTGCGGTTCGCGCTTTCTTATTCGCCACATCAATAGTTCCTAGTGCAGTGCCATCCATACGTGAAAACATCATTTGCAATCCGGCTGTATCTACAATTGATACGCTTATGTTAAAGCCTTCGCGTTGAGCAATGTTTAGAGTCTTGGTTACAAGTGCCTGAGCTTCTGATAGTTTCATGTTTTATCCTCATTATGTTGGTTTAAGAACGCCTTAAGCGTTGTACTTAATGAAGGATAAAGGCAGTAATAATTAGATAAAATGGGAGGGGCGATATACTTAGAAAAGTTTGATAATATCGAACAGTTGGTAAATTCCTCTCACCTACAAATTTACTCGTTGAATATTATTAGCAAACACATGTAATTTAGACTCTGGCATACGAGCTACCGGGCCAGCTACACCTAAAACAGCTTCAATCTTACCCTCATGATACAGCGGGATTGCAAGACAGTTTAAACCCACTTCAGAGTTTTCTAAATCAAGTGCATAGCCCTGCTCACGAATTAGTTTAAGTTCCTTGGTTAAGAAGGTAGGCATCTTGTTAGATATACGTAGTTGTCGTGCAAGTTCGTCATTGAATGCAAGAAACACTTTGCCTATTGCGCTAGAGTTTAGTTTTTCGCGCCGTCCTCTTGGGTTTGCAAGGCGTAAGCTATTTCCACTCTGGATAGCTTCAGTGTAAACATAGTCTTGGTTCCCTCCTAACACTGCTAAGTAGCTTGTTTCACCAGTAAGTTTTGCTGAATAGTTCAATATAGGCTGAAAACGAGTGCGAATTTTCTGGTGTTGAACATTGATAAAAGCAGAAAGAGTAGAGAGTCGAGCACCGAGAGTGTAATTGTTTTCATCACGATCTACATACCCTAAGGCAACTAAAGTATTTAAAAGCCCATGAGCAGTCGTTTTATTCAACTTACATTGCTCTACGAGCTGATTTAAGCGAGCACTACCTCCAAGTTCGGCAATGGCTTCTAATAAGTTAAATGCTCTCTCTACAGATTGAATGCGCTTTAGCGGATTGGTCATTTAATAATGTATAACAAACTTCACTGTTGTAACACTCTACTTTAAAGCCACTACTTATGAAAGGATTAGGGCTTGGGTTTGCCCCTGATTGCATAATAGGGTTAAAGCCTTTATTAGTAATTTAAAAATAAGGAAACTTTCGATGTTAGTAAGACCCCATATTTAATGGGGTTTTACTAGGTTGTATTTTGACAGTAAATAAATTTACTTTTAAATTTTAGTGAATAGATAGCTCTATTATTAAAAAGAGTATTTTGCTGAAAACATCATTCTTGAGAGTTCGTAATCAGTGCCGTTTTCCATTTCGTTAACTGCGTGCATTACTTCAACACCAAATGTGGTGTTTGGTAAAGGAGAATATAATAAATTTAAATAAGCTGAGTAAGCCGATTTATTTACATTTAAATCATTTAATGAATTTGGATTATCATTAGTAATACCAGAAAAGGTAATACTACTTCTAAGTTCAGGAGTCCAAAAATGACGATAAGCAATAAACCCAGAAACATTTTTAATTGAGTCAAGATCACCTATTTCATTTAGCGTTGCACCATTAGCAAAGTTCAATGCAGCATATCGGCCAAGCCCTTTACCCGCAGTAATTGTGAAGCGAATATCATCTAGCTGATTAACTTTGAATCGACCAGCTAAACTGGCACCATATCCTAATTCATTCTCTTTGATTCTTTCATCATTAAACTTGGTATCAATAGACAAGTTACGAAAAACAGATGAAAGACTTAAACTACTTTGGTCACTATTCAAAAAATTGTATCGTAAAACGACGTCTGGAACCCATCCATTGCCAGAAGTCACTCTATTACCAGAAGTTGTATCTGTGAACGTACTTTCTGGGTTCTCTATAGCAAATTGGAATTTACCATTTGAGTAGCGAATTTGCCCTTGTCGAATAAAAGGAGAGCCATCAGCAGCACTAGAGAAATCTAGGTTATCAGGTAGTACTGAAGGATTTTGGAATGTTGACCAATTTTGACCAAAACTCCAGTTTCCATACGACATATAGGCTAATCTAATTCTAGGGGAATAACCATTATCAATTCTTTCATTTCCATCCATATGAGTCATGAAATCTAATTCCATGAACCCTCGTATTTTCTCACCATTTATTACATTTATAGCTTCAATATTAAATCGGCTTTCTCTAGCATGAAAATCAATTACATTTTTACCATTATCTGGGTTTCCAGAGATTGCCCCTGGTATGTAAGACTGTCGTGAAATTGAGTTTGTTTCTGGTGCGCCATTACTGTAGTGACTGATTAACATATCAGCTTTGATATAACCACCAATGTTTATTTCTGTTTCAGCCAAATCAGCAGCAACAGTATTCCAAGATAAAGCACTCAAAGTTGCTAAATATAGCGTATTTAGTTTTAAATTTTTCACAATAAGCTCCTAGTACGGTAGTTACCATACTTAAGTATTTGGTTGGATTGAGCGCTTCATAAGATTGCTGAAGCGCTAATGAGATATGCTAAAAGCTTTACTTTTTAGTATCGATTTTGAAGATAGTGTAAGGTGGTTTACTCGCATCCTTACCTTGGTTTAAGCCAGGTAGGTTGTGTAGTTGATTTACTACTATGTACAGAATGCCGTCTTGAGTTAATGCGACACCATCAGGCCATGAAAGCCTTTTATCTTTTGCGAGAACATGGTAGCCATCACTCTTCACTACACCGATAGCATTGTTCTCTATATCTGTTACGTAAACATCACCATTTGCATCTACAGTAAATCCATCTGTTCTTGGTTTTGCTCTATATGGTTCAATTTGCATCTCTAGTTCAGCATCTGACAACATGTCATTAGCTAACGCTGCTGCTGGAATTCGATAGATCATTTTGCCACCCATAGGGCCGTAATAAACCCAGTTTCTTTGAGGGTCAATTGCAATTGGGTTTAATCCATACTGGTGATATACCGGATCACCTTTTTTATCTAAGTGAGCAACCATACGGCCTTCAACATAGATCGGCTTACCATCTGATTGGAATGAGTCATGATTTTCTAATACGCGTTTGACTTCACCTGTTTCAAGGTTAACAACTAATATTGCTGGGGCAGGCGTCGTTCCAGTTTCTTTATCTAAGGTCATATCCGCAATATATGCACGGTTTCTTAGCGTATCTATCGCGATATCTTGGATGAAGGAATTATCTTTCACTACACCACTTGGGAATACAATGGAGCGATGTAACTTGTTATTAACTGAGTCCCAGCCAACAAGTTTAGGGGTGTGTTCTTTATTCCCCATATCCAGTACCCAAAGAATTCCATTGCTATCTGCTTTTATCCCTATAGTTGAAGCGATACCTTTACCATGCTCACCAGCTCTACCAGCCCACTCTTCATTAGGGTATGGAATAGTAGAACCATCAGCTAGCACCTCTCTTACATGAATATCTGGGTTCACAAGCGCTGACATACTAACAACAAGACGTCCATCAACAGTGACTGTAGGGTTTCCAGGTCTTGCTTCATCAAATTTAGCTACTAATTCTAAATCTCCAGCGAGAGTCGATGCTGAAGTTACAGACATTGCAAAAAAAGCAGCAATAGCAGCGGCGTGTTTTTTCATTTTCATAATAGTATCCTCTTTAATTGAATGCCCTAGAGAGCTATCAGCAGCAACAATGCTATTTATGAATCGCTCTAGGTGTTTTTAGTATGTGAGGAATTATTAATGCTAAAAACATCAATTTCGTAAAAGTTATTTTGTGAAAATTGAAATAATAAATATAGCTTCATAGTCTAAAAGACTATGGAATTTAGCCCTTGATAATATCCTTCTTCTAATAACTTTAAGTCTTTTGTAAACCTCGTAACTTTAAAGTCGGAAGGAGGGGCGATAATTTTAATAGAACAATCACTCGGTGGAGATTTCAAAAATTCCAATGCTTTATTATATGTTTTTTCTCTATCTTTAAATAACTTAACCATTTTTCTATTAGATAAAATTGGCAGTTTAGTTTTTGCTGCCATCTCATATCCCAATGGTCTTGAAAGTATGCAAGTTATGTCTCTTGCGCCCATTTGATAAGCTTTAATTATGGGAATAGAATCAGTAAAGCCTCCGTCAACTCTTAAATCGCCTTGGTATTCTGGCAATTGCTTTGATAGGAATGGAATAGAACATGAAGCACTTAAAAGAGCTTGGTAGTTATTTTTTTTAATCTGATCGTATTTCGCTTTCATGGACGAGAGAGATGTTGTTACTACGTAAAATTCTGTGGTATTTCGAAATAAATAACTCCAATCTATGGGACACTGCTGTTCAGTTATATCCCAAAGCCATTTCAAATCGATAGCGCTTTTTCCAATAAATAATTTACTGAAATTCAAAAATGATTTAGAAGTGCAATATTTAGTTATGATGACCTTATTTCGGCCTGCTTGATTGGCTAACCATGATGAAATATTTAGTGACCCAGCAGAAACTCCAATTACAAAATCAAAATGTTTAGAATGCAAATGTTGCATAGAGTCTAATACACCTGCTGCAAAAATACCTCGCATCGCCCCACCCTCGACGACAAGTGCTGATTTTAACTTTTTGCTCATGACTTACCTTAAATTCATTTATTTTCATGAGCTTGGATTGAAAGGTAAATATCAAAAAGTAAAAAACTATTTTACTTAATTTGAAAATATAGCCATCTACTTGAACTTACTTTTACAGTTTTCACAAAATTATTTTGTGTTTTTCTTACTAAATTCAATAAAAGTTTCTGCTTATAGTTGCATTGATGCTGAATCAAAGTTGGTAGGCATTCAGTTTATTCAAATTAATTTATAAGGTTTATATTATGAAACACTCTAATCCATTGAGATTAGCTGCTATTGCAGCTGCTATCTTGTCTACTTCATCAATTGCTGGTGAGCAATTAACAGTCCCTGAATCACAGTGGGGAAAAAATGATGAAATCGGTGCCATGAATTACATTACACAAGATAAAGTTCTAGAGTCTTCAAAGCTAATAAAATCAGGTAAAGTATATGGTTTAGGCATGATTGTTAATAAAGACACGGCTGCATTTCGTCATCGATACTTTGAAATTCACACTTCACAACCTGAACAAAGAACTTTTGGGGAAAATAAATTTACCTATGTGGATGATCAAATCATTGGTTGGACAGGTGTTGGATCTCAAATTAATGGATTAGCTCATTACGGTAAAGATAATGTCCATTACAATGGACACAAGGTATCTGATTTCTTAAGTGTTACAGGTGTGAAAAAACTTGGCCTAGAAAAAGTTCCGCCAATGGTATCTAAAGGGGTTTTACTTGATATGCGCCCATACTTTGGGCAAGACATTATTACTGAAGGTACTACTTTTAACAAAAAAGAAATTGACGCTGTAGCTAAGAGTCAAGGTGTTAAGATTGATAAAGGTGATGTTGTTTTATTCTGTACTGGCTGGACTGAACTTATGGGTAAAGATGACAAACGATATTTAGCAGGTGGTCCTGGAATTGGAGTTGAGGGAGCCAAATATTTAGCAGAAAAAGGAGTCGTTGCTGTTGGCGCTGATAACTGGTCATCAGAAGCTGTTCCTCACGAAGATCCAAGTCAAGCTTTCCCAGTGAACCAAATGATGGCAACAGATTACGGAATTCATGTTTTAGAAAATGTTCTATGTGATGATTTAGCACAAGATAAAGCTTGGGAATTCATGTTTGTTTTAGGCCACCCGCTTTATGAAGGAACAACTCAAGTACAGATTAACCCAGTCGCAATTCGCTAAAATTAAACTCATTGACTCATGTATTAAAATGTAACAGTGACTTATTGTCACTGTTACTCATTAACAATATCACCGGTATTATAAATTCAGCAGAAACTTATTATAGAAAAGGGTTTTTCGAACAGGGTATTTTCAGCCAATAATTTTCAGCCCAATGAAAAGGTGTTCTAGCAGGTTTAAGACTGATAGTTGCAAACTAAGTCATGTTTACTTTTCTAATCATAAATTGTGACTATAATTAAATTTATTGCCACAAGTAGCTTATCCATGACAACGCAAAATAACATAGATATGCTTTGGTTAATGAAAGAATTACTAGAGCACTCTCCCGATGCCTTCGGGGTATTCGATAATAATGACCGCTTGGTATTGTGTAACCAAAATATGGCTAATATATGGAGTCTAAGTAAAGACCAAGCTTTAGGGAAAAGTCATACTGAATTGATCAAGCGTGCACATGAGTTCGGACAAACCGTAAATATTGAAACAGAAGATATTGATGAATGGATTGCGGATATACGCACTAGACAGCGTACCCAAAAATATCGTGTATTTGAGTCTGACTGGCGAGATGGTACTTGGATACAAGTTTCCGAACTATTGCTAGACAATCAATTTATGGTGGTTTCAACACGTGATATCACAGAGTTGAAGCAAACCCAAATCAAGCTCCAGCAAGCTCTTGAACATATCTCAAAAATTGCTTCAATAGATGAGCTAACTCAAATTTTCAACCGCCGCAGTTTTAATGAACGTGCTGAAGCAGAGGTTAAGCGATGCCAACGATATCGCCACCCACTCTCTCTGCTTCTTCTAGATATAGACCATTTTAAAAATGTAAATGATACTTATGGTCACGCTAATGGCGATTTAGTACTACAAGCTTTTGCCCAGTTGTTTAAAGGTCATTTACGTGATAGCGATGTTTTCGCTCGCCTTGGCGGAGAAGAGTTTGCATTAGTTTTACCTGAAACCAACATTAGCTCAGCCGAAAAGCTCACTAACCGCCTAAGTAAATTATTAGCTCAGCAACAAATAACAGCAATCGATTCCAAAACTGTCATATCCATAACAGTATCGTCTGGCCTAACTGCCCTTGGTGATATTAGTGACAACCTTGAGAACATGCTTATACGCGCAGATAAAGCCCTCTATGAATCAAAACAGAATGGCCGCAATCGCTGCACCATTGCCCGTTAAGCAAACGTTCTGATTATATTTTTGATTTGCCCTCATTATCACAGTATATTGAGTGTTCATATATAACTGAATGAATTCAGAAGTTTTTCTTATTTGAAAATTCGTTTTTTAAGCTTTGAAAGTAGCTTACTTTTGAAAATAAATATAGGCGGTCTTGAAAACTAGCCCCGAGTATTAGTTTAGAGAGGTTACTTGCATTATCTGTATTATTTCAGACAAGGTCTTACAAAGCTAGCTATATGAGGGGCTCTGAAACATCGCTTTCATCTGAAAGCTCGCAAGAAGTTGCAGCAGCCATACCTGTCTGCAATGAGAGGTTCAAAGGGTTGGTCTATAGTATGTAATCACATACATCCATTTGGGTTATTTGTATGTCTATATCTTCTTCTAGAAACAACTCTACTGAACAATGGCCAAATAGTTTTAAAATTTTTAACTCTGTCATAGTAGCACCTTAAATTTCGTTTTGGCGCTATTTGACGGACTACTTCACTATTCTCTTGTTTGTATTGTTCTATTAGTTCCTGCACTTTCATAGATGATTTAACAAAAATACTTCACAAATTTTGTTTAGTAAGACTTCTTTATTTAGTAATAGTGTAAGAACTGTTCGCGGTCCCATAATTTTATCTTATCAGTTCACTTTAAGTAAGAGGTATTGCTATAGGTTGCTCCTCGTAGCTTGATAACGACATTTGACGACCTTTTATTTGTATTATACCTATAAACGAATCAGGTTTTATCACTCCTAAGAACCTAGGGTACTAAAGAATATCAACATTAAATCAACAACAACTGACCTGATTTACAGATTTGCCGGACTCTTTAGGGAGCTGACTCTAATGAAGGGAGCATAATGTTTCTTTAACGAGTTAAGCGTGTCGCCAAACTAGCTCTTTCACACTCACGAGCAACCGTATCTGATTTTCCTGCAATTTAAGCTGAGTGCCAAGCAGTGTAGCTTCAGGAACTGAAGCAAGATTTTAATTCATTAGTTCATGACACAGACTTTTCTTTATACAAAGTAAAAAAGATTGGCAGAAGTCGAGCTTACCATAAGCATATGGCTGATATTTATTGCTAAACCTAAGCTAATAAACTCTACAATATGTAAGCCTAAAGGTTCTTAAGACTTATATTAGCAAATTAATTTATTCACATTTAATGGAAGTAAGTTTGTTCTTTCCCGTTACTTTAGATTCATATAACTTTTCATCAGCGTGCTCGTAAAGCTCTTCAAATGATTTTGTTTTATTAGACCAAACCAATCCTGCTGAAATTGAAGTTCGAACTTCAAGGCCTTTATAAAAGGTTACAAAGTTAAAGATTGATTCAACAATCCTTTGAGCTATAGATATAGACCTTTTGTAATCCACATCATAAAGAAAAATAGCAAACTCTTCCCCTCCTAATCGTCCAGCAAAGTCATACGGTCTAATTATCTTTGTAAAAATTTTTGCGACCTCTTTGAGAACCCTATCACCTACGGAATGTCCATACCTGTCATTTATAGATTTAAAATCATCAACATCAATAGCTATTAATGCATAAGATTTAGGACCTTCTTTGCGAGTCAGTTGGGTATCTACGCTTTTGATGAAACACCTTCGATTTGGAATTTGTGTGAGCTCATCAGTCATAGCAATATCATTAAGTTTGGATAAGCAATCGTGTAACTGAGCTTCTAAAAATTTTTGGCGTGTAATATTTTTGGCTTGCAGAAATAAGTAGCCACTTCGATTTATTTCCTCAGTAACGAGCATCCACCTCCCGTCTACCAAATCTATTTCAAACATCCTAGAGGGTCTTTTTCTTCTCTTTGACTGTGCTCTTTTAATCCAACCTTCTATAGACAGGTTACTAAGATTAAGTGCTATCCCTTGATTTTTTTCAAATGCATTAATAATTAGCTCGTTAAAAGTTTTACCTATCGCTTCTTTGTGAGAAAAGCAAAACAAGTCCTCTAACGTTTCATTACAGTAAATGACTTTGTCATCAGGTGAAAATACAGCGTAAGCATCCTTGCTTTGATGAATAAAGTCCAAGATATACTTTTCAATATTCATACAATCTTTAATGCCTATTTAAACTCTTCAACAAGTAAATAATAGACTTAAAACTGGGAATTGTTGAATATTAAAAGTACCTCATATAAGAAAAAGCAATGAAGTCCAGACCAGGGTTCGGGCTGTTTAGCCCCCCATTTGAGTAGTGAAAATAACGCAAAGCTATTTGGTGCTTATCATTTTCTCCAAATCGCGTCATCAAGCCAAGCCTGTCTTCAAATTGGAAATGACCTCCAACATCCTTGCCCGCGAAATTTGTATCGTCCAACAATGAAAGTCCAATACCGAACTCAACAAATATTTTTTTTTGGTTTATCGAGCCTATGGGGTATTGTACAACAGGAGAAAAGGCCAGTACGAAATTAGTATCTCTTCCTTTGGTTTCACCATACTCCCAAAAGTTCACACTGGTTTCAAAGTAGACATTAAGGTTTTCCGAAATATTTTTTAGCAAATCTGTATGATATTGCAGTGCTAACTTAACACCTTCAACATCTGACTCTCCACGAATGTAGTCAGCTGAATAACTCATTTTATTGGCAAGTACATTGCCAGAAATTAACGGCAGAATTAATAAAAAAATGGTCATTAATCTTTTCATTTTCGTCTCTTAAAAGTAAATTTCAGAGATCATAATTTGGAATGAAAAGAGATAATATTTGTAAAAAATGATTACGATATTCGTATCAGTAGAATTAGAAAAGAAAGTATATTCTATACAGAAAAACCTCTAAATAAGCATTACTATTGAGTGTTTATAAGCCAACCAAAGGCCTAAAATTAACAAGAGATAATTCATTACATTTAGGAATACCGCTTTATTAATTTTGTCATGTATTTTTAACCCAACCCAATTTCCAAATATTGCTAATGGCGCAAAAGCCAAAGCATAGAGCCACATATCAAAAGTAAAAAGCCCTACAGATATTGCACTGACCATTTTGAAAAGATTAATAGTTGCAAAGAATGCTGCTGTAGTCGCTACAAACTTTGTAGGCGATAAACCTATAGCCGTGAAATACATAATTAATGGCGGTCCTCCTGCATGCACAATTGTACTAGTTACACCGGATAACAAAGACATCAAGTAAGCACCCTTAGTGCCTTTTAGGATGTTTAATTCAACTTTCTTAAAATACAAATTTTTAACAGAAAATAAGACGCAGGTAAGTGAAATAATTGCTCCTATAATATTTGAATTGATGCTATCTAGCATTAAAGTTGCAATTAAAACACCTATTAGAGCACCGGGAATTAGTTTATATATTAGGCTCGTATCCCACATTCTCCAGTAGCTCTTAACACTCATCAAGTCTGCAATTATGAGAATTGGCAGCATAAGTCCAACAGCTTCTGCAACTGGTAACTTTAAAATTAAGAGGGGCACAGCAAATACACCCAGAGCCCCAGCAAATGCAGATTTCGAGATACCAGTAAAAACGACAACGAGCCCCACTAATATAATCGTTGTTAGTTCCAAATCTACCTCCTAGCAATAAAATATTACAAAGGTAAATCGAACCAAAGAGCTTCAATATCTGTCAGTGCAATCAGGTTTTCTTTTTCATTCTTACTTAAAGCAAAGGCATCACCAGCTGCATATGACTGTTCATCAATTACTAATTCACCTTGGATAATATGTAAGTAACCTACTCTACTCTCTGTTTCTAGCGTAAAGTTTTTACCAGATTCTAACTCTAATCGGTAGATACTTGCATCTTGATTCATTGACAAGGAGCCATCCACACCGTTTGGTGTAACTATCGGTGTCAACTCCCCTTTTCGTAGTACTGCTTTTTGTTCATAACTTGGCTCAATGCCTTTTACATCGGGCTGAATCCATATTTGTAAAAATTTTACTTCTTCTGAATTCGAAGCATTAAATTCAGAGTGCATGACACCGCGTCCTGCACTCATACGCTGAACTTCACCAGCAGGAACGATATATTCGTTACCAGTACTGTCTTTATGTTTCAAAGCACCTTTAATTACATAAGAAATGATTTCCATATCTCTATGGCCATGAGTTCCAAATCCTGCACCAGGCTTAACTGTATCATCATTTATTACTCTTAAAACAGAAAGGCCCATATGCTTAGGATCAAAATAACGACCAAAAGAAAAACTATGTTTACTATCAAGCCAGCCCAAGTTGGCTTTACCTCTATCTTCTGACTTTCTTATATATTTCATAACAACCTCGTAAATTGACTTTATGAGGTTGATTTTAAATATTAGTTCTACTTCTTAAAATTAGTTAATTGGTAGTTGTTTATTCTATTCATTAGAATGTTATCCCGCTTTAAAACTCTACAACTTTGCAATCGAAAACTAGATTCAAACACTTAGCTTCTATTTATTATCCCAAAAAGAATGGACTCCATGTCACCAGTTTATTTTAGTAAGTGACTCAATTATTAAATTGCCTTTAGCTTACTCAAAGCGAGGTTTATCATTAACCAAAAAAACAATCTGTGGACTCTCTAATTCGTTTTAAGTGAATAAATATCGTAAATTTTAGTTTTATCATACAATCTTTATATTCATTATTACCTAACTAAAGTTTTTTTACTTATGCTCAGTATAGAGACTGATCCTTGTGAAGCTCGTTCAATATGATCACTCCACCAGCTCATTAATTCTCTGCGCTTTTCATAGTAATCGCTTCGATTATATGCTGCCCTTACTTGGTTCTTATCAACATGGGCTAAGGCTGCTTCAATCACATCAGGGTTAAATCCCTTTTCATTCAGTGTCGTGCTTCCTAGGGACCGAATGCCATGACTCACTAAACGTCCTTGAAACCCCATTCGCCTTAATGCAACATTTGCTGATTCATTATTAATATGCTTTTTAGGATCTCGGTCTGATGGAAATACAAAATCTCTATGGCCTGATAGAGGTTTAATTGCTTCTAATAGCTGTAGGGCTTGTTTAGATAGTGGGATCACATGCTCTTTTCTCATCTTCATGCGACTAGCAGGAATGGTCCATTCTTTTTTATCTACATCAATTTCATCCCAGCGAGTCCCCGCAGCTTCCCCTGGTCGCGTGAGGGTGTGAAGTTGCCACTCTATTAGAAATCGAGTTATATGTTTGATACTAGCATTTGCCAGTGTTTGCATAAGCTCTGGTAATTCATCTGGTTTAAGAGTGGGCATATGAACTCTTTTTGGTGAACTGTAGTTAGCTTTAATTCCCGCTATAGGGTTAACTGTAATGTAGTTTTTGTTCATCGCAAAAACCATTACCCTATTGAGCCTTTCGCAAAGACGCTTAACTGTTTCTAATCTATCATCCTTGGCAAGTGGGTCTAATACGCTACTAACAAGTGGTGCTGTCAACTTTCCAATTGGATGCTTTCCTAACTTAGGAAAAATATGATTGTCTAAAGATCGCCACATATCATCGCAATAATTTTTAGACAAACCTTTACTCGAAAACTCAAACCACTCATTAGCAACTTTTTCTAAAGTCAGCTCCTCTTGAGCTAACTTTTCTCTTCGGACGGTTTCTCTCTGCTCTTTTGGGTCAATATCGAACAGGATTAATTCTCTTGCATCTTGAGCAAGCTTTCTCGCATTTACTAAGCTTAGATCCGGATATGTACCCAACCCCATATTGATACGTTTTTTAGTTATTGGGTGATAGTAGTTAAAGTTCCATTGTTTCGAACCATTTTGACGAACTCTTAGCTGCAAACCTTTTCCATCAGAGAGCACATAATCTTTTTCTTTAGGTTTAGCATTCTTCACTTCATTATTAGATAAAGGCTTAATTGTTTTAGGCATAATCGACAAAAGTTTTCGTTTTGGTATACCTGATTATGGCACCAAATATCAGGAATACCATATGGGCAACTAAAATTTTGCGCTTCAATGAGACAGGGTAAGACGCCATAAGATGACAAATGATTGATTTAATGCAATTTAGAGGCACAAAAAAGACGTCATGAGACGTCTTGATATTGAATAATGGCGGTGACGGAGAGATTCGAACTCTCGATACGTTGCCGTATACACACTTTCCAGGCGTGCTCCTTCA
>Ga0209452_1000200_pt1 | contig 16330 bp, 6 predicted proteins | sample WorMetimpBELIZE1_FD_187388 | JGI IMG/M metagenome (GOLD analysis project Ga0209452, IMG submission 187388) | Marine gutless worms symbiont microbial communities from Max Planck institute for Marine Microbiology, Germany - Olavius imperfectus... | ecosystem: Host-associated > Annelida > Digestive... | reverse complement strand
CTCCTATGTCAACCATGGAATTAACTTTCTCAAGTGGGTGTAACTGGTTTCTATCCATAATATGGTAAGTTGTATCTATAGTTTGTTGTTTTATACAGTACGAGACAGATTTGCATTTTTCAATATTTAGTCTGAGAAGCCAGTTATCTGACCAACTTTTTACTAAATGCAGTACTGATTGTAAAGTGTGTTGTAATGTAATATCATAATATCATTATACTGCATCAATTCTATCGAAATCACTGTTCCAGACATTCAGTTCCGTTTTGGAAAATATTCCGACCTTTGTCCATGTAGAAAAGGCTGAAGCAGCTTTCGTCCGCCCATATTGGCTACATAGTACATATTACAGGAAAATACATGTATTTGTTCTGAAGTGAAATAAGCATCAGCAGCAATAATGATAGTGTTGTTTTGTGCATTGTACTGTTTCGTTTTGTAGGTCGGCTCCTGTTTCCTTGTGTTGTGAGATCATGTTATGATCAGCGGCAAGTTGATGTAGCAAGCAGCAAATATATCTTTTTGTTTGATACACTGGCAGTGAGCAGCAGACTTCAGCAAGATGGTATTTCCAACATCCAATAAGTAAATTTTGTTCAATGTTTGTTTTGTTTGTTGTTGAAAGACCTCGTAAATGCAAAAAAAGCTTGTCATTATATTGCAGGATTTACAGCCAGCCAGGCAAACAGTATCGTTGACACATTGCTTCAGATCTCATCATCTCAGATGGATCACATACAGAAAGACATGGTAACGAAAACACAGCAGGTGACAGTTCACGTGTATGTAAACCTAGGTTAATGAGTTATCTTGATAACTAAGTAAGATTTTGGAACACGTTTTACATGTCTAGATGCCTTTGCTGTTACCGACCAGTGCTTCTTCGAGCCTCAACTCCATCAGTTGATACATCCTGTAACCATCACTAACTCCCACTATTTCGCAGTGATGTATCTGGCTTTTTATGATGGGGCAAATTAGTCACACCGGCACATAAGGGGCACTATTCACCAGGTAATTTTTCAGTCTTTCTTGAGCTGTTTTCCTGTTATTATGAGAATTTATTTCTCCAATCACAGGCTTCCGGTTTGTATTTAACTTAGGGCACTTAAAATATTTTTAATGCACTTTTTAATGTAATGTAATTACCAAAAAAGGTAATCTGCTTTGATATTAAATGCAGTTAACAGCCGTCTGTGAGTCATGTGTCAAAATGTTTATTAGGAGATACTTTTCCAGCAGGTGATGTCTCACATTAGTTCTGTCAAGAAGGACATGGTCATTTTGGAGAAGAGTGAGTTTTCAAGCTTGAAGCATGAATACGAGGCAAGTACATATTCTTGTATTTATTTATAATCAACGTGACAAAGGGCGAGTGACGCCACTTACATGCCACATAGTCTGCAAAAACATGCATATAAAAGTAAAACACACAAAATTAGGCGTAAGCTAAAAACTAAATACATCGATAATAAAAACAAAATACAGAGCACCTGCTTCTTGTAATGTTTTTGCTGCAGTGCAGTGTGAATGAATGATATTTTGCCACAGCATAGCAAAATTATGGACGTTTTGTTCTGTGTTTCACTGGCATAGACAGTGATGGAAAGGTATGCATTTGGAAAGGTCATGGAATGTCTTGAGGTCAGTGAAGATGTTGAATTTGGTTTTTGCTTTGCAGTGGTAGAAATCTGAAAAATATGCACAGCTGTCGTGTATTATCCATTTTCATGGAAGTTATCTGATGTTCTCATAGATAATAGTTAAGGTTACTGCATAATTAGTCTCACATACCAGCAGTATCATTCTCAGAGCTCTGACTAGCAGAGGTGGAGTCCTTGAGGCTGCAGCCTTGGCATAGAGGAACTTTGAGGTCAGTTGACCAGGTCCTTGGCCTTGAGTCTTAAGTCCTTGGCCTTGGGGACCACGTCCTTGGTTATCGCCGTGGCCTTGGTAGTTGTGGCCTTGACTACATAAGTACAACTGTGCTAACCAGCAGTCCAGGATGATATGTGAATACAGAAATGTCAATCATCGTCATGTATGTGTTATCGTTAGCTCAGTTCTCTTGATAAACCAAGTGCAGATTTGCATGTAGTTTTACACTTTTGATCATGAGAACTTTGTAAACCTTTCTTTCAGAAGTTTCAACTCGGTGTCCTTTATAAACTCATGTAGCACCCTTTGTCATGATGCTGTAAGACCTGCTTCCTGAAGGTACGACTGTTTCTGGAGCTGTGCGACCACTAGGCAGATATTTTGTGACAGCTTTGTGACACGTACTTAATGTTTCCGTCAGTGTATATCAGTTCTGTGTATTTATGTTATAGAAACAGAATGCTGAGATCCAGGAACTTCGTCGTCATTTTCAGGATGAATTGATCAAACTCAAAGCAAGTGTTGAGCTCGATCTCAACTTGGAGAAGTCGCGTGCAAAGGATGCTGTGAGTCTTCTCATGCAGTAGATTAATGTCTGCTTTATTATGTCAAAGTTTTGCAAAATGTTGCACGTAGACGTAAGTCGTGTTGTCGCAGAATATTGTTTGTTGACATGTATTGTTGAAATGTTGTAAATTCGTTGGTGTTTGCATGCAGTCGTTGTGCATATTTCTAGAGTGGATAACGGTGGTCAACTTTTGTGTTTCCAAACATGTTCATACTGCCATTCACTATAGTGCACTTTCCACTAATGGATGCAATTAAGGCAAGGTTGCAGTTGTACATTTGTGTTCAAATATGGTAGACATAAGAGTGTGACTAGGCGAATGAAGGTGGGGTCACCCATACTGAGTGGATATCGACGTTCACTGCAGCTGCATGCATATAATCTGATGCTTTTCTAGGAAAGCAGCTACTGCTGGTTGGCGTGGCATGGTGACTGCATAAGTAGTGTGCACATAAGCAGAACAAATTTACATTGTTTGACAGTAAATGGCCAAAGAATTGCATGCGGATAAGCAGATTGTGTGCTTAGCGAGCAGATTGTGCACTTACCGCTGATGTGATTAAATGAAGCAAAGTTCCCTTCATTTTTGGGGCATAAACTTGGACTGACGCCAACCAGATCTTGCACTTAACCGATGTGCGCTTAACTGGAACCAGCTATAGTGCTAATGTATTAGTGCTGTAGAAGTAAATAAAGAAAGAGAGAATACAGAAAGCAGCTGTTGATGTGCATTTGTGCAGCATGCTGACAGTGAGCGACAGTTGGGACGTCTAGATAATCGCATCGAAATTCTCAGCACAGCACACGACAAACACATCTCTGGTCTCGACAGCAAAATTGACAAAGAGATTGCAAAGTTGTTAGCAACATATGAACGATATCGCAATGATGTCATCAAATATGCTGCTGGTGAGTTCAGTAAATGTCAAGAACAACAGATGCAAACTGTTACTGTTTTGAGTAATAATAATTATCTGCATCCTTCAATAACAGCATTTGACAGATTAAAAAATCAGTTTGTTTGTATGTCAGTCAGTCAGTAAGTGAGTGTGTCACACAAATGAATTGAATGCTCTGTCAGTCGCAGTCTGCCGCCGACCTTTGTCAAACAGGCCACCAAGATACAGTCCACGGAGACGTGGTTAGCCTGTTGTTTTTGGTGCCAGACCAGAAGTGGAATTAGTTTTTAGCATTGCTCCCATGGTAAGTAGCTGTTATGTTAAATATCTAAAAAGCGATGAGAGATAGGATGTTGAATTCACTGGAGTTAATGGACGAAACCATTAATAGGCTTTCAGTTGGCACTATGACACTGGATGATCTTGAGAAGTCCTAGATCTATCTACCCATGCCTCTGATGCATGCTTAATGCTTGACTATGTGCTCGTTGTAAATTTTTGTATAGTAATAATAATAGTTATTATTATTATTACTACTATTTTACCCTCGTTATCAAGGATCCCGCGGGATTTGGAAAAAAAATTGACATAAGAAATTGTAGGAGTGACCATTATGCCGGACAGTCCTCACGAATATATTATTATTATTATTAACCCTCGGTAAATATAATCCCGAGGGAGTTTTAAAAAATGAAGGAAATACAGAATGGAGTACAATCATTCAGTCAGTGCAGTCTTTGGCTGGTAAACTGTCATGAAGCAATATGGCATTGGAACGTTCGTTGCACGAGCACCGAACATCTTTGACATAGAAAGCTCGCTTCTCTAGCTTCAATTTTCCTACCGAGGACAAACAGGAGCTGGCGAGCTGATATGTTAAAGATGCCTAGGGTCTCGATGGCGATCAGCTCAAAGATATATCGGCCATCACGATCAGCATACTTTTTTCTGAATTATTATTATTATTGTCACAGCTCATTTTAAAGATCAAATGCAACGTTTTTTTATATGTTGAAGTAAACTTCTCCACGTCTGTCTTTAATATAAACAAATCTATTTGAGTATTGCGAAAGATCACAAAAATAACTAATTTGTTGAAAAAACGTTTTAAAGTGCGCACTCGACGATTTGTTTACATGTTGCGAGTGATGACGTCATACCGGGAAAACAACGAATGATGATGATCAACTAACGTAATTTAGCAGTTTCTGGTTCCAATTCAGCTGCAAGATATTTTTAAAACGTCGTGGATAGCCTAACGGCAGCTAGTAGGCAAATATCGGGACACATGAAGATGAGAGGACGGTACTTTACATAACTATCCGCGTAACAAAAACATACCGGTATGACGTCACATGGGAAAGTACCGTAGAATAACTAAGTATCCTGAAATCCACTAAAGTTAACTTTTCAGCATTTTGCAATGTAATGTATCAAAATCTATTACGCTCACACGTTTATATTACAGTTAGCAACTAGAAACTGCTTTTCATAAATTTTGTGCTATACCTTTGCATATCACCTTTAAATGATTAACCTATTAATTAATCACTAATTTCCATAGCATAAAAATTACTGATCTCTACTAATTTAATAAACACCAGTAGAGCAGTTTAAATATAATCACAGTAGCTGATTATGACATGTTATAAAGCTACTCACTGACTTCAGTTTCACACTTTTACCGTTAGGGACATTTATGTTAGGGATGTTACATTAGTTTGTTTCCACAATTCGAAATTTGTTCTGAAATATCTGAATGCTATTCGAAATTCAGTCTCCCTGCAGCAGTTCACTGAGATATATATGAGGCATACTCGGGTAACCGACTGCTTACAGTGTCACTGAACACCAACCACATGACCCCAGCCGATCAAAGATGCTATATTTGGTGGGGAGCGCCATCATAAGCGGCATGTAGGCCTGTATGATAGGTGCTGAAAGTTGGTGGACTGCCGCTGACAGCAGACAGAACGCTTCCTGCAGAGTGTTCTTTCAAACAGGTGTTACAACGATCTCGCGATAGAGACTGGGCGTCGTCGTATTATACTGAAATGCTCCATTCACAATCGAAGGAATCAAAGGCAGCTTGAGCACAGAGCAGGTCTACTTGCATGCAGAGGCTTAATTATTCCACCGTCTCACTCATACCACCAATCTCTATAGTGGATGTCTGCCGTGGTATAACGTAATGACGACCTTACGGGTACATTTAAGCGTGAAATAGAGTCAACAGTCACAGCTGCGGACTCGTGCGACGGTAGAACAAGTGTGCTGAACCACTGCCTGTCATGGTCACAGTTCGTTAACACTTACTTATCCCACTCCAGACTGTGGTTTAACATACACTTACCGCACAGTAAACGAGTTGCTGCCTGATGTGGGTATCGAGTGACACGTCAATGCATCGTTTACAACCAGCAGTGATTATGAAATGAGTGACGCTATAAATGCAGCTAGCATGACCACAAATTACCAAAATATATAACGGGGGAACTCTGAAAACGAATATCAAGCATGCCAAAACCGAATTCTAATATTTACTCCAAATTTCATATTTTAGTACTTATGTATTAAATTATTAGAAACTAAACTAAATGTGTAAAGACAGGCAAAAAGGACAAACTCAATCAAACCAGATGCTGCTGAGCCGACTTAGACAAATGGCATTTTAAAAGAACTTTAGTTCAACGTTATTTAACCTATGAGATGGGTATACTTTTCCAAATGACATGGCCCATATTGGTGACGTTTTTGTGGTCCTCAGTCATACACCAAATTGACGATGAATGATCACGATGTGCATTGTTACTGTTCACTTTCCAGTACCAAATTAACACGTCTCACGTCTAGTGACTGAAACAGATGGATGTGAATAACTTGCCCAGTCCTCTCTGTTACAACTCTGATGCCCTAACCATTAGAATACTGTGCCACATATATTTAACTTATGAGTAATAAATAAATAATTACAGTTATCATAACACACGGACTGCTTCAACAGACCAACCTGTATGTAATTTAAAAAGTCGGCTTTCTCCTTGATCTTTCGTCGCAGTTTGTATTCAAATGCTTTTCGTTTCTTCACAATAGCCCTAGCCACAAGCAACGTTCACTATCAAAGTTAGCAATACATAGTATCAGGTCAATTATGAAACTAAGCAGGTAAGACCAACAGAACTGTTAAACAGTGATGCCACACCTCCCAAATTTAGCACATTTACAGCTGACAGTTGCACAGACGAGATTATTCATACAGAATGAGATTCAGTTATGCATGAAGTAAAAAATCTTCGCCATATATCTCTATAATACAAATAAACAGCATGCCATTGATGCAATCATACAGCAGCTGTAAAGGCCTGTAATTCCAAAATATTGTACTATTCTACTATTACAAAATACGAACTAACAGCATAATTTTTCGACTGTTAACAAAGTGGTACTCAACCAATACTATGCTGATGATCTGTCAACCAGGATCGATGGGTCTGTAATTATGCTAAACTTGTTGCAGAAATATTGAAGGGGAATTCCCAAATTGCGGAGAGCTTCCCTAGCTCAGGGCCACACCCACTTATACTTCTAGAGCTGCTTGCCAAATTTGCAGTCGCTGGCTTCATCTATTACGGAAATATAAGAAAATCTGTTTTTAAACGACAAATTCGCATTTTCAGCCACCCTTTGTGGGAGTTAGGAGTAACGTACGGGCTTCATCTATAGCTCGCTGGAAAGTATGTGGTCGACTTCCTATTCGTGATAATTGAACTTTTTCGCTAGCTCTTATGGCTGATGCACTAATACGTTGAAATCATCTTTGTTGAAGGTGGTGGGTAAGTTTGGGGCTAAATATCAGGTTCAAGGGTTATGTTTACCGCCAACATATATACACAGTTAAATAGGGAAATGGTTCTGCTACAACTTTGATGCTGGACGTTTTCACACACAAAAAAACTTTGTAGCAGAGTTTATTCGATTTAAATTGATTTTTATTCACAAAAATGACAAATTTACTTTTTGAGCGACCCTTGGGAAGACTTGGGTGTAACGTACGGATGTCGTCTATAGCTCGTTGGCAAGCGCATGGCCGACTTCCTATTCACGATAATTGAACTTTTTTCAGACCTTATGAGCAGATATTGGTCGAAGTCTGCGCTTTTCAGAGCGGGTGGGTCACTTTGAGCGCAAATTTTAGTCGGAAGGGGAGCTCGCCCCCAACCATTGTTGGTTTCAGAAAACTACAGTGTTTTTCTGGATCCGGATAGTAATCACCAATGAGTGACATCATGGATATCACGGTTATGAGGAGGGCGTGAACTATGGACATAGTGACATTGCCGAAGCTGTTAACTGGCTTCTAAATGAAGATACTGAAGCTGCTGAGTGCTGATGTGATGGCATCAGGAAGAGAGTTACATTCTGTGATAGTTCGTGGTGCAAACGATTTTTGATATTTGGTTGTCCTGCAGCGTGGTACTCGGAATCTCTGTTGTGTCACAGTTCCTCTGACTGTCCTATCATTCAACACAAGGTCCAGATTGTCCTGAGGCACAGCCACATGCTCGTTGAGGATCTTATACAAGAAAGCCAGTCTGCTGACACGTCTTTGCTCTTCCAAAGGTTCGAGCTTCAATTCTTGTAACAATATCGTCACATTGGTTGACCGGTCGTACTTGTTAGTAATCTAGCGTGCCACTCTTCTTTGAATTCGCTCTAGTGAGTCAATGTCTTTAATTAGGTGTGGGTCCCACACAGAGCTGGCATATTCCATACTAGATCGTACTAGAGATATATATATCCCAAGAGTTTTAGCTCCTGTGGGCTTCCTTTAAGGTTCCTCTTTATGAAGCTGAGCTTCTGGTTTGCTTTCGAGCTGATGTGACTGGTAAGGGCATTCCACTTCATGTCTTGGGACAGTATGACTCCAAGGTACCTCTCGTGGTCAACAGACTACAGGACTGTACCATACAACTCACAAAAGTGAGTTTTCTGAGTCCTACCTTTGTTGATCGTTATAACATGGCACTTGGATGCATTAGACACCACACCCCATTCGGCAGCACAGTGCTCCGGGTTCCGGAGATCTTGTTGCAGTTGAGCTTGGTCTGCTATAGTCTCTACTAGTCTGTATAGCAGAGTATCATCAGCAGAGACGGCAGCGAGTCTTAGAGTGCACATGACTGGGCATGTCATTTATTTATAAGAGGAACATCAGTGGCCCTAATACGGTGCCTTGGGGTACACAGGAATTACTGCTTCTTCCTTAGATCGGATATCATCCACAAACACTGACTGCGTCCTGTCACCAATGAAGGCTTCTATCCACTGTAGTAGTTCCCGTTGATACCGTAGTGTTCAAGCTTACCCAACAACCTGCGGTGAGGGACAGTGTCGAAGGCTTTTGAAAGGTCGAGAATCACAACATCTAACTGCTTGCCCATGTCCCTGTTCTTCAGCATGTCGTGAGTTGTATCTTTGCTACCTCACAGTGAAGACCGCATGATCCTATCTTCATTCGTCTGGGTACAATACCAGCGTGTGACGGACGGACGGACAGACAGACGGAGATGTCCTGGCTAATACAGCGCTCTGTACTGCAAGCAATGCGGCCGCGTTCGGTAATACCCAACCAACCCGGTTCAAAAACCCAGCCACGTGAATTCACCGACGGTTGTACCTGATTTCTGGTCCGTCAAACAGCCCTGCAGTTTGCATTTCATGCAGTTCGCCAACCATTTCTTCGATGCTCTGTTGAACAAACTCTGCCATATTTGCAGAAATGTCAGTTTTAAGTACAATCTACAAAAAAACTCCCAACTTTCGCCTCACATAAACATCCAAAGAGTATGTAATATGTATAAATCAGTATAAAGGATATATAAAGATGCACTGACTGGAGTTTGTTAAAAGTGGTACTAGAGGACGTAGACGTAGACGGAGTTTACGAGCGCAGGCCGAAGCCTCTATGCCCGCATCTTGAAATCACTTTACGATAAACTAAGTTGTTAAAATTTCTTACAAAACACTTCACTACGACTTCCGGTTCCCTGCAGCTGTGCTCTAAAATCATATACAATATCTTGATTGTGCCAAAATTTATCAAATCTAGCTTTAAATGTGTTAGTGGTGTTAGCAGAAACTATCCAGTTAGGTAAACTATTCCATCCTTGATATTTTCCAGTGATAATCTTGTATGTATCTATCATATCTCCTCTCAGTATAAAGGATATATAAAGGTGTTAGATCTTGGTGTTAGATCTTGGTGTGTGGTTTGATGAAAAACATGATAACACCTAACACCTGCTCAACGGCTGGATTTGTTTGCATGGTGTGTTAGACTAAGCCGGATCTTAGTCGGTTTTCGAACGCACTTTAAATCATTGCACTTTCTTTCTTTCTATCTTTCTCTTATACGTCTATAGTGTAGGGTTGGTATCTGGCAAGCTTTTAATCTTTCACAGTAAGGCAGCCGTTTCAATGCCGGTAGAATTTTCGTAGCTTTTTTCTGCACCTTTTCTAGAGCCTCTATATCTCTTTTTTTATATGGTGCCCACACAGAAGAGCAATAATCGAGATGTGATCTAACCATACTAGTATACAGCAGTACGAAAGTCTGTACAGTTAAAAGTTTAAAATTTCGTTTAATTATGCCCAACATCATATATGCCTTATTAATTTTAGTTTAAATATGTTCGCTAAATGATAATTTTTCATCAAACCACACACCAAGATCTAACACCTTATTTCCTCTTTTTAGTGGAATTATATGGCTGTTGCTGTCACTAATATTATAAGTATATATCCTTCGTCAACATGTCTCCCAAAGGAAACAACTTGACATTTTTTAATGTTCAAGTTCAGCAACCATTTCTTTGACCAGTTCTGAAGTGCATCAACAGCACACTGTAAATCATTTCTATCAGCAGCTGTTAAAATATGACATTCTGGAAAACTAGCTAAATTTCAGTGTACTGTATGTTTTTTTTCTTTAATAGAGTAAATGGAATCAGCTGGAACAGCGAGCGGTCGATGCTTCTAGAATTAACTTATTTAAGTGGTATATGGACAAAATACGAAATACAAGGATGAGCTTTGTGAACTAATCTGCCGAGCCCTGTAGGCTTTCCTGGAGGGTTTTCTGACCGGCGAGGCCACACGACACATAGTGAGTTACAAGGTGAGTTGCGAAACGACACACGGATTTGCAATAGCAATTACCCAAACGTAACGTAGTCACGTAGGATAACTGATATTTTAAAAGTTATGGTATTTCTCGGATACAGTCTACAGACTACTCTACAGACTATAGAGGCCCGTCATGACCTGCTTCCGTTTTCTCCATCTGATGTGATTTATAATGTGATAGACGTTATCAAATAGCCTGCTAATGATCAAATGAAATTAGCTAGCCTAATTAGTAATTACACTGCACTGACTGCAGATCTATAGAGTATGGACAGTCATTTTAGGTGTCATCACTGATACTTTTAAAAATATATAGCAACTGAATTAGAACCGGAAACTACTAAATTACATCAGTTGTGTGTTATTTGAGATAGTACGCGTTATATGGCGTTAAGCATATGCTTACTCACGCCAGCTGTGTCTTCGACAATCGACATGCTGGCTTCGGTGAAATCTGTGTGGTAGTATAGTATGTATTATTTAACAACAACAACATTTAACTTGTCCAATATATACAGCAGTCGCAACACTAAATTGTTATTCTTTGCAGATTTAAAGTACACTTTGAGAATTTGGAATTGTGTTGTCATGATTATTGTTTAGTTTGTACTTGACAGTTCACATTAATGGCTTTGTATAAACTGTTTATTAGAAAACCATATCTCCAATACGCGTCAGGTTGTCTACTTATTCATAACTTATATTCTCACCACTTTCACAGTCCATGAGGGTCGGAATATTTTCACTGAATGGAATGGAACATTACGTTGTTGTTCTCGTAATCGCCTTGACGTGCGTGGTATCAACATAGTGATGACAGCACCGTAGAAACATCCTTGGTTAAAACATAAACACTAGTAAATCGTTTCCTGGTGGATACACACATATGATATTCCTTGTTGAATAACACGATGGTGATGACTTCCAGTTAGATTCATATCAAGAACTCTGTGATGAAAATCTTCATGTTGAGACCAGCGTTGTTTCTATTACAGTGAACGTTTGCTGTCAGATAGAAAATGGAACAGAATATCCTTGATCATAGCCATGCGATGTTTACTAAGATGTTCAATGTTCATTCTGAGGAGAGATAAGCAGACTGTAGGTAATGGGTATGAATTTATTCCTTTTAGTCCAACAGAGCTATTGTTTTGACCATGTCGTTACGTAATTAGTTTGCGAACAAAAGCGTTCACATTGTTGGTTCGAAAATAGCAACAAACCCAGCTGTGATATTTCTTGGTAACAAAAGTTTTGTAATACCTAATAAATTATAATCTTTCTCAACTTAACTCAACAGGACATTACGGACGTAGTTGCTGACACCTCTTATGTCCGCATCTATATGTCTAACTTAATAAAAACTTTGCGGCTTTGAAACTTCTTCTGATCGGTTTCCGGTTCCGGTCAAGTCAGCTGTAAAATCATATTTAACTGCTTGGTGCGACCAAAACTTATCTAACCGTGCTTTAAATGCATTAACAGTGCTAGCATCAACAACTGAATTTGGGAGACTATTCCAAATATTTACAATACGTGCAGAAAAAAATGCTTGCGTAAGTCATAATGAAAAGAATGATTAACCAGTTTATAGTTATTGCCTCTAGTACTAGCCCTTGCATAGAAGGAAAGATCAGGAGAAACTGCTTCATCATATATATTGTGGGTTATTTTAAAGACCTCGATCATGTCACCTCGTAAACGTCTGTATTTTAGAGTAGGCAAATTTAAATGAAATAATCTGTCTCTGTATGGTTTATTTTTTAGTTTGATTATCAATTTTGTAGCTCTTTTCTGGACTCTTTCGATCTCTTTGATATCGCCTAGTTTGTATGGACACCAAACAGAATTTGCAAATTCAATGTGTGGGCGGACCATTGCTTTATACAGTAGAATGAATGTATGTTCATCCATATAAATGAAATTTCTTTTAATAATACCGAGTACGCTGTAAGCCTTATTAATTTTTTCAGACATGTGTTCCCTAAATGTAAGATTATTGTCAAAACGAACTCCTAAGTCAACCATGGAATTAACTTTCTCAAGTGGGTGTAACTGGTTTCTATCCATAATATGGTAAGTTGTATCTATAGTTTGTTGTTTTATCCAGTAAGAGACAGATTTGCATTTTTCAATATTTAGTCTGAGAAGCCAGTTATCTGACCAACTTTTTACTAAATGCAGTACTGATTGCAGTTTCTGTTGGTCACTTCTCGTTCGAATGAATTTGTAAATCTTTGAATCGTCTGCATATAAATATATTTCAGAATCAGGATCTTCCGCTGCACAGAGCTCCGGTAGGTCATTTATATATATTAAAAATAACAATGGTCCCAATATGGTTCCTTGTGGTATTCCACTCAGGACTTTAAACCAGGACGAATGCTCACCATTCAGGACTACACACTGTTTTCTATTACATAAAAAGTCCGTTATCCATGCTATTAGGTCTGTGTTTATATTGTATGTCTTTAATTTGAATAGTAGTCTGTGGTGAGGGACAGTATCAAATGCCTTTGCAAAGTCAGTGTATATGACATCGATCTGTCCCCCAGAATCTAACTGTGTAGTCCAATCATCCATTATTTTTAGAAGTTGCAGGACAGTGGATCTGCCTTTAATAAAACCGTACTGTTTATTGCTAAAGTATGAATTCTCAAAGAAAAAGTGCATAATATGGTCTCTAATTATGGATTCCATCAATTTACATATAATACTAGTTAAACTAATAGGTCTGTAGTTGGATGGATCACTTTTATTACCTTTCTTATACACTGCTGTAACATGTCCTATTTTCCAATCATCCGGTAATTTCCCTAGCTGGTAAGATGCTTGAAATAGTATAGTTAAAGGTTCAAGTAATTCATACCGCAGCTCATATAATATACGTGGATGAAGACCATCTGGCCCAGGTGATTTTGTAATGTTTATTTTGTTTAGCTTATCGAAAATAATTTGTTCATCAAAAATCAACTGCTTGATAGGAGAATGGCAAGGTTCAAATGGGACGGCTGAGCTATTTAATTCTTTTTCGACTGTGAATACACTTGAGAAAAAATCACCTAATACTTCAGCTTTTTCAGTATTTGTGGTGACTGTAATAGGATTACCACACACATCTACACTGTTTAAGTCTCCAATACCAGTTTTGATTTTACGTTTACTATTGATGTACTTCCAGAAAGCCTTCGGATTTAGCTTACACTGATCAGCAACATTGTGTTGTTCCTGTTTATGTAGCTTACGGGTTTCATTTCGGATTCTATTACGTGCTGATTTATATTTTTTAAGTACACTCTTGTCGCGAGTTTCCAAATATCTAGTCCAAAGTCGATTTTTTTTAGAAATCAATTGCCGTAGCTTGGAGTTTAATGGGCGAGTATACCCTTTCTCTTTCCAGGTACTATTTGTTTTAGGTACAAACTGTATAATCCTGTTCTCCAGTTCTTGTTTGAAAGACAGCCACATGGCGTCAATGTCATATTGTAGTGGTAATAAAAGATCTTTCCAATTTAATTGAATACTCTGCCTCAATCCGTCATAATCACCTTTGTTGTAGTTGTATTTTAGCACTTTTTTGAGAATATCTGTTTGAAACTTGCAGTCTATACTTAAAACTGAGTGGTCACTTTTTCCTAAAGGAGCTAGGATAGATATATTGTCAATAAATGCTTCGTTAGTTATGACTAAATCTAAAATATGTGGGTGATCATCACCCCTAGATCTAGTTGGTTTACTAACATTCTGATTTAGGAAATTTTTTCTCAAGGTATCGATGAACTTAATTTCAGATCCACTTCTGCTAGATGTCGTCCAAGTAGACCAGTTTATATGTGGCCAGTTGAAGTCTCCAAGACATAATAGATTACCTATATTTGCTGCACATAGGCCATTTATTAGGTCAAATAATTTAAAGTCATTATCGACATTACTACTCGGGCTTCTATAAAACACACCGAGTATTAACTTCTTATTTTCTCTACCGACTATTTCAAGCAAGACAAACTCACTGAAACTACTATCGTAATTTAATTGTTTACAGACTAAGTCTTGTCTTACGTGAACAATAATTCCTCTAGAATTGGTATTTAGATTATTACTGATTATACTGTAACCAGGTATAGCAAGTTCACTCAAATTAATTTCCCATTTATTTTTATGTTTAACCTCTGCAAGTGCAATTATTTTAGGTTTACAAGAAGCATTATTTATAACAGAGATCAATTCTTGCTTTTTATTAGGGAGACTATCTACATTACTGTAAATAACTGTAAATTTATCTAATGTACCAATAGTATCAGAGCTGTCTAATCCTTTAGTATTTTCTGTTGATTGATTTGCAGCTTGATAATCTTTGTTTACCCTGGTAGACCCCTTACCCTGAACAGTAGCAGCTAGTACTGAAATCTCTTTCTCACTCTGATGACTTTCATCTCTCCGGGTGGTCCCCTTACCAAGAATTTCCATTCCCCCGATGTGTCAGCTGCAGTCTTAGCTTTAGCTTCAGCTACAGTCTGCTTACATTGTTCCCTTTCGGCTAGGGTCATATCATGCGTCACTGATATACCCTTAAACTTATCCGGTGCACCACAGAGTCGCCCTGCGGATTCCATAACCAGATTTTTCACCTCTCTCGTTTTGAATTCAATCAGCAGTGGCCGCACATGTTCCCCACGTAATCCCATACGAAACATTCTCTTAATGTCCTCAATGTGACAGTCCACCTCCAAGACTTCATTCATCAGCTCAAGGGCATAATCTCTGTCATCCTGTGTCTTTTCCTCGATAGTGGCTTTCGTACTTTCAGGGGCTCGATATATAATTATGTTATTTCGTCTTGCTTCTTTGTCTAGCTGCTCCTTGACCTGTGTTCGGGTTTCCTGTAAAACTGTCTGAGCCTCCTTTAGATCTCCAGTGATTTCAGTTTTTATATCGTCCTTCATGTTCTGAGTAATTTCTGTTTTCAAGTCCTCCTTTATTTCTTGTCGTGCTTTGTCTGCATATGACATCGCATTGCGATTAACCTTCTGCAGGGCTTCATCTACTGCCGTATGGGTAACGTGATCTTTCAATCTTTCATTCATCTTCTCTTCCATCTCTGCCAACTTTTTGTAAACATTCCCTTCTAACGTTTTCATTTTGTAATCAACTTTGCTCATGAAGTCTACCAGTTTTTTCTCAATCTCCTTCTCCAGATGAATAGACTGCATAACTTTAGATTCGCATCCGCTGCAATACCAATGAAAATCATTTCTTTGCATTAACTTATCATATAGTTCATCTTCTATTTTCAAACATTTCGCACAGTGGTGTGCTTCACACCTTTCACATTCTAAGATTCTGCTATTGTCATCTTTAAAATCTTTCCGACAGACCTCGCATATCCACACTTCTTTTGCCTCCTTACTATTCTCCTTTTCCTTAGACACAGATGCTTTTCTTTTGTTTGACATTTTCGTAATACAGTCTAAGTTGTGTTCTAGACAAAACAGGTGCAGTTGGTGTTAGTACATGCACTACTTAGGGGATGGCCGTTAGCCTACTTAACTAGAGACAAATACCTCTTCGTCTGGTGGGCGGCTCACCAGCACGGGTGGCTAAGGCCGGGCCAGCCTTTGTTAGTATGGCCTTAAATTGCGGGGTGTACTTAACTATGTGCAGTTATGTTATAGGATATACTATTACGAATTAGGACCAAACAAATGCGCATAAATGCACATAAAGTTAACTTTGAAATGCAAATATAGAGCAAATATAACGAAAAATGTTCGAGCACAATGTTTACACCGGAAACCGATAA
>Ga0209452_1000195_pt1 | contig 16740 bp, 15 predicted proteins | sample WorMetimpBELIZE1_FD_187388 | JGI IMG/M metagenome (GOLD analysis project Ga0209452, IMG submission 187388) | Marine gutless worms symbiont microbial communities from Max Planck institute for Marine Microbiology, Germany - Olavius imperfectus... | ecosystem: Host-associated > Annelida > Digestive... | reverse complement strand
GGCGATTTAACTGCTTCGGTTAATGTTAAAAATACCATTAAAAAGTCTGTATCGTATAACTTTATTGCGACCTTGCCAGGTAGCGAAAAAGCAGATGAGCATGTAATTTATTCTGCTCACTGGGATCACTTAGGTACAGATACTACTCGTAAAGGCGATCAAATTTATAACGGTGCACACGATAATGCCACAGGGACTGCAGGACTAATTGAAGTTGCAGAAGCCTTTACTAAATTACCAAAACACCCTGCTCGCTCGATGACCTTTTTAGCAGTAACAGCTGAAGAGCAAGGTTTATTAGGCTCAAAATATTACGCTGCCAACCCTGTTATTGCGGCTGATAAAACCGTTGCAAATATCAATATGGACAGTCTTAACTTACTAGGTAAAGTAAAAGACATGAACGTTGTCGGTATTGGTAAATCACAAATGGACGACTTTTTAGCAAAAGCTGCAAAAGAGCAAGGCAGAACAATTGCCGGCGACCCTAAACCATCTTCTGGTGGATATTACCGCTCAGATCATTTTGCATTTGCGAATATGGGCGTGCCTGCTATGTATGCCGGTGGTGGTACAGTAGCGGCTGATGAGCAAACAGCAGCTTACCGTAAACGTATGAGCTTAGTGCTGCGCGGTTGTTACCATCAGCCATGTGATAGATACCGCGACGAGTGGGATTTATCGGGTGCGGTGCAAGACTTACAATTATTTTACAAAGTAGGCTTTGATATTTCTGAACAAGCGCAATGGCCAAAATGGTACGAAAACTCAGAGTTTCAACGTAAATAACCTATTTCGTCTAAGCTTAGGCTATTGATCATCGAAAAACTCAAACTGAGTTATCGATTTAAATAGATGCAAATGATATTGATTATCATTTGTAGATTGTATACAGTGTGTCTTAGTTAATAATAAAACTGGGGCACACTTATGATTTTACTCTCTCAAATAGGATTTATTACGCCAGCTTCCAAACGGTTTTTTAGCCAAAATAAACGCTTACTCTTACCACTTTTTTTATTGGTATGTTTAGCTATTCCTACCCTTCGCGAGATTACGATCACTGCTCTCAGTGATGCGTTTTTTCAGGTCAGTGTTTTTGTAGCGGCTACGTTACTCATTTACTACTACGCAATAGAACATATCCCACAATTAGAATTGAGCTACTTAAGTGCTAAATCTAAATCGTTTGAGGTGTTTTTTGCATCCGTGCTTGGGGCTTTACCCGGCTGTGGCGGTGCTATTATTGTGGTCACTCAATACACTAAAGGTCAGGCTAGCTTTGGCGCTATTGTGGCAGTATTGACCGCCACAATGGGAGATGCTGCTTTTTTATTACTTGCAACTCGCCCTACTGAAGGCTTAACAATAATGGCTATAGGTTTAGTGGTAGGCACACTGTGCGGATTAATAGTTAATGCAATTCACAAACCTGACTTTTTACGACCAAGCGCACAAGAGCAAAAACACCAAGTTAAAGTTTTGCCCACTAAAATAATAAAAATTAGCAAACCTGTGTGGATGTTTGCCATTATTCCAAGTTTAATCATTGCTTTTTTAATTGCGTTTAATGTCGACTTTGATCAATTTGGTCAATATACCAGCACCGGTGTAAGCTTGTTTGGTGCAGCAATGGCTTTGTTTACAGTGACAATTTGGGCTTACTCCTCTAAAGGTGAAACGTATAAAGAGCTCACCTCTGAGGAGGAAGAATGTAATCCGCCTTCAAAGCTTATAAAAGTGCTTCAAGATACACATTTTGTTACTGCATGGGTGGTGGCTTCGTTCATGCTGTTTGAAATATTAGTCAGTGTTATGGGTCTTGATTTAAAAACCTGGTTTATGCACTACGCATACTTGGCACCGTTGATTGCCGTTGTCATTGGTTTTTTACCTGGCTGTGGGCCACAAATAATTGTCACCACACTCTATATACAAGGCATTATTCCTTTTAGCGCGTTAGCTGCTAATGCAATTTCAAACGATGGAGATGCACTATTTCCGGCCATTGCAATGGCGCCAAAAGCAGCTGTAATCGCTACCTTGTATACCTCTATACCTGCTTTAATTGTTGGTTACGGGCTTTACTTTTTAAGTTAACAGTTAAAAAATCATAAGTACAAAAAAGCTCAGCAATTGCTGAGCTTTTTAATTTATACCGTTTTGTTATACAGAAGCAGGTTCAGCCGCTAACTCTTTTGGATTTGGACCAAAATCGTTTTCGCCTTCGTGTGAGTTTTGTGCAAGGAACACAATTAAAACAATCCAACCAATAATTGGTACGAGCCAAAGTAGTTGCCACCAGCCTGAGCGGCCAGTATCGTGAAGACGACGTGCACCTGCACTTAACCCAGGTATTAATAGCGCTAAGCTATAAATAGAACCAATGAACATTGTTCCTAATGCACCATCAATCACATTACATATAATTGAAAAAATCGTATTAAATAATACAAACATCCAATAAGCTTTACGACGGTTACGCCCTGAAAAATCTGCATAACTGCGCAGCGCGTTCATATAATGTTCCATAAAAATTCCTTAATATTAGTGTTATATTCCCTAGCGGGTTTTAGTTATTACTTTTTAGTAACATATGTATCTTAATTAAAAACACTGCGTTTTAAAACAAAAAAACCAGCTATTTGCTGGTTTTTTATAAGGTTTAAACAATTATATTATTAACTCATTGCCATCATCATTAACGATGGGTTTTCAAGAAACGATTTCCACAAATTATTAAAGCGCGCTATGGTACCGCCATCAATCACACGGTGATCGCCCGACCAACTCACTTGCATAATAGCTTTGCTAACAACTTGGCCGCTTTCATCAAAGCGCGGTAAGTGTTGTAACTTACCTAGCGCAACAATTGCTACCTCGGGCTTGTTAATGATAGGCGTTGCAATAGTGCCGCCAATTGCACCAATATTTGAAATGCTAATGGTGCCCCCTTTTAAATCATCTGGTGCAACGCGCCCCTCACGTGCGGCGTCGGTTAAGCTTGTTAAACTGTTTGCAACTTCAACAATACACTTAGATTGGCACGATTTAATATTAGGCACTAGTAAACCCACTTTTGAATCAACTGCTACCCCAATATTGTGATCATCATAGTAGGTAAGCTCAGTGCAATCATCATTTACTTTAGAATTAAGCACTGGGTACTCTTTCATAGCAAGTGATAACGCTTTGATAAAAAATGGCATCATAGTGAGCTTTACACCTTGCGCTTTATACTGATCTTTTAGGCTGGCACGCAGGGCTATTAATTGTGTTAAGTCTATCTCGTCACTAAAGGTAAAATGAGGAATAGTAGAAACCGAAGCCATCATTTGCTTTGCCATAGCCGCTTTAATGCCTTTAATTGGCTCTGTACGCATGCCACCGCTTTGTGATTGTTGTACCTTAGGCGAACTACTTTGAGTATTGTTACTTGTAGAGGCAGTGTTTAAAGGTGATGTATCAATGGTGTTAGGTACTTCACCTTTAATAAAGTCTTCTATATCTTGCTTATAGATACGTCCATTTTTGCCACTACCTGGTACGCAGGTTAAATCAACGTCAAGCTCACGTGCTTTTCGCCTAACTGCAGGTGAAGCAACCGCCTTTTTATTAACCACTTTATTGGTTGATGTTTGCTGTGTGGTTTGCGGTTTATCTGCCGCTTTGCTTTGTGCTTTAACAACAGCTTCATTTACATCAACACTCGGTTTTGCAGTACTGCCAGCTATACTCATTTGGAACAACGGACTGTGTACCTGTGCAATCTCCCCTTTTTGATAATAAAGCTTTTGTACAGTCCCTGTATATTTAGCCGGAATTTGCACCAATGCTTTGTCGGTCATCACATCACACACAGCCTGATCTTCTTGTATTTCATCGCCTTCGGCTACTAGCCAATCAACAATTTCACATTCAACAATCCCCTCGCCAATATCGGGCAAGATAAAATCTTCTAAATGCTCAGCCGATGAGTTATCACTTTGCGTATCTTGAGCCGTGTGTGCCACAGTCTCAGTGCTTTGGTTGGGCTCTGCTGCTACATCCATAGCAAATAAAGGTGCATGTACCTTTGCTATCTCGCCTTTTTGATAATACAACTTTGTGATGATGCCATCATGCACAGCGGGTATTTGTACTAAGGCTTTATCTGTCATTACATCACAAATAGGTTGATCTTCTTTTACTGCATCACCTTCTTGTATTAGCCATTCAACCACTTCGCACTCAACAATGCCTTCACCAATATCGGGTAATATAAAATCTTTAGCCATGGTATCCCCTAAAAATCCATTGATTGTTTAATTGCGGCCAGTACTTTTAGCGCATCAGGCACGTATTCTTTTTCAAGTGCTAATGGATAAGGTGTGTCAAGCCCACACACCCGCATAATAGGTGACTCAAGATGTAGAAAGCACTCTTGCTGAATAGTTGCCGCTATTTCAGCACCAAAGCCATTGGTAATAGGCGCTTCATGGCTTATGACTAAACGACCTGTTTTAATAACCGATTTAGCAATTGTCTCAACATCCCACGGTAATATGCTTCTAAGGTCTATCACCTCACAACTTATTCCTTGCTCATTGGCTTGTTTTGCCGCATTTTCAACAATTTCCATTTGCGCACCCCACGCTAGTATAGTGATATCTGTACCTTCTTGTACTACTTCAGCTTTGCCAAGCTCAATGGTGTAATCATCCTCTGGAACCTCACCAGTAGAGGCGCGGTATAAACGTTTCGGCTCAAAAAAGATAACCGGATTATCGTCTTTTATACTTGCGCGTAGTAACCCTTTTGCTTGATAAGGGTTACGTGGTACCACTATTTTTAATCCTGGCGTGTGGGCGAAATATGCCTCAGGGGATTGTGAGTGGTATAAGCCCCCAGCAATACCACCACCATAAGGTGTTCGAACAGTGAGATTACCGACATTAAATTCGTTACCGCTACGGTACCTAAACTTGGCAGACTCATTTACTATTTGATCAAATGCCGGAAAAATATAATCGGCAAACTGTATTTCTGCCAATGCTGGCGCACCAAACGCAGCTAAACCGTTAGCAAAACCTAAAATACCTTGCTCTGTGAGCGGCGTGTTAAATACGCGGTGTTTTCCGTACTTTTCTTGCAAGCCCGATGTCGCTCTAAAAACGCCCCCAAAGTAGCCAACATCTTCGCCAAAAATACACGCCTGAGGGTGCTCATTCATGGTGATATCAAGTGCAGAATTAATCGCATGTAGCATATTCATTGTAGCCATTATTTAATTCTCCCTGCGGTGACTGGGTATGCGTCTGGGTGCTGCATAATATGTGCTTTTAAATCGTTATATTGGCGAGTAAGCGAAGGAATAGGCGTATCGTAAACATCTGATATAAGCTCTTCAAGTGCTGGCTTTTGCACTTTTTCAGCGCGTTTTAGCGCGGCTAAAATATCTTCACGAATCCCCTCTTTTGCTTTAGCGTCGTCTTCTTCATTTAACCAGTCTTGTTTAATAAGCCACTTTTTGAATTTATCAATCGGGCACACTTTATGTGTGGCTTCTTCATCTTTTGAACGATAACCGCTGGGGTCATCCGATGTTGAGTGAGCACCTAAGCGGTATGCTATTGCTTCAATTAAAACAGGCTCACCCTGCGTTGCTGCGATTTCGCGCGCTTTTTGCGTTGCTGCAAACACAGCTAATGCATCTGAGCCATCAACACGTATGGTTTTAATACCATAGCCAACGCCTCTAGAGGCAATTCCATCGCCTTTAAATTGCTCCTCAGCTGGCGTCGAAATAGCATAACCATTGTTACGAGCAAAAAATATAACGGGGGCTTTGTGTACCGCAGCCATATTTAAACCCGCATGAAAATCCCCTTCTGAGGCGGCACCTTCACCAAAGTAACATATTGTCACATTATCAATGGTGCTAGTTAACTCACCCGATGCTGCATCAATATGCTTTACTTTTTGTCCGTAGGCATACCCTGTCGCCTGTGGGATTTGCGTACCAAGGGGTGATGAGATAGTCATGTAGTTTAATTTATTTGAACCATAATGAATGGGCATTTGGCGCCCTTTGCCTAAATCTAACTCATTAGAAAACATTTGGTTCATAAACTGATCAAGCGTAAAGCCACGATAATGCAAAGCGGCTTGCTCACGGTATTGCGCCATTATCATGTCATCTTGATCAAGCGCAGCGGCGGAGGCAGTAACAGCGGCTTCTTCACCTAAACATTGCATGTAAAAGCTTACGCGGCCTTGGCGTTGCGCCCCTTGCATACGCTCGTCAAGTAGGCGTATAAAACGCATTGTTTCGTATAATTTAATTGCTGTGTGTTTAGAAATAGTTGGTGCGGTGGCACTAGGGTGAATGTCGCCGTCCTCAGTTAAAATACTAAGGGTTGGAATAGTTAGCGCATGACCGTCTAAAAACTCTAGGTCGTGGTTAATATTCAGCGATACGTTATTTGGATTACTCATAACCTACCTTCTCTTGTTGTCGATGATACAGCACCCCTTGTAAGTTTTTATATTGGGTGAGGCGTGCGAATAAACTTTGCAGCATCTGCGCTGTATTTAATTAAAGCTGCCACCACCTTACGTTAACGTAAGGTGTTATTCAATACGTGTAAGACAAAACAAAAGTAAAATACGATTAAAAAGTTGGAAAGTTAACTGCACGCAATCATTAAGCTAATAAAAACATACAGTTAAACATTTAAGATAAGTGGTCTGATGAGCTTTATTAGACGAAATTACTATCTACTTGCATAGGTACAACAGTCAGTAATGCCCTTTGCCCAAGCGCTACGTTTGCATTAGGAAAAATGATTGCTTCCCCTTCAACATCAGCAAAATAAGGTGTATTGCCATCTGTTGCCAATAATTCACCTTTGGCAAAGCCAGTAAAGTTCTCTGCATCATCAGAAAACGGAAAGCTAAAGTCCTGCTGCGTTCTATTAATTGTCCTATGAACCGCGAACAGTTCAAAGTCACTTGCATTGAATTGCGGGTATTGCACCTCTTTTTGGCTAATTAATGCAGTTAGCGTTTGCTTAGTTTTTGCAAATCGAGGCATGTCGTTTTCACCAAATGGTTTAACTTGACCCAGCTCAACGGTAAATGAATCAGCACCGTGTACAAACGAAGAATAATAGCTAAATGTAGTTGCCGCTGATTTCATCATTAAGACGGTGTTTACCCCACAGTTTAGTAAAAACTGTAATTGTGATTTTTTCCATGGCTTGCCATGTAGATACGGGTAGACCGCAAATTTTTCATTTTTAGAACCACGAATAGCAGTATGTAGATCGTAATGAAAACGTGCGCTGCCATGCTCGCCGCGTGCAAAAAAATCTGAAACATAGGTTTCTAATTTAGCAGCTCGTTTACGCTCATCATTCATTGGCACACCTTCAACAGTATGATTGCCATTAAACAAACGGTTTAGGTTTTCTTCGACAAAACGTAGGCCAATATTTATTGATTTTGGGTTACCAAATATAAAAAGCACTCGCTGTTTTAATTCAAGCTCACCTTTTATTATGGTTTTTATTAACTCATCGCAAATTTCTATAGGTGCGGTTTCGTTTCCATGTACTGCACTTGAAAGAACGATATCTTTTGTTGTTGTAAGGTCTGGTTGAAATTCAATAACACCTGTATCGTGAACGCATACGCGTGTGCCGTTTTCTAAAGTAAATTCACTTGGTTGTAAATGCCATTCGTTATTGCGACTGAGTGTTAAAAAATCGCCGCTATTTTTTAAATCATTTAAATAATCTGGTTTGGCTAACATGATAAGCCCTTTTTTTGTGTGAGAGATACAAACAAAAACGGCTGAATAAATCAGCCGTTTTAAAATCGTTTTTTAATATTAGCTGATCACAGAATCAACTAATTGTTTAGCTTCTTTCTCGAGTAGCGCTAGGTGTTCTTCACCTTTAAACGACTCAAGATAAATTTTATAAATATCTTCAGTGCCAGAAGGACGTGCTGCAAACCAACCGTTTTCAGTAACGACTTTTAAGCCGCCAATAGCGGCATCATTACCTGGGGCATGAGTGAGCTTTTGTAAAATTGGCTCGCCAGCTAATGTATCGGCTTTTACATCAGTTGCGCTAAGCGCTTTTAAACGTGACTTTTGTTCACCGCTCGCTGGGGCGTCTAGACGTTTATAAAGCGGCGAGCCAAACTCTTGCTCTAACTCTTTATAAAGCGCTGATGGTGTTTTACCCGTCACTGCAAGTATTTCAGCGGCGAGTAAGCCCATAATAAAGCCGTCTTTGTCGGTACACCAAACAGTCCCATCAAAGCGCAAAAATGCTGCGCCAGCACTTTCTTCGCCACCAAAAGCAAGCTTGCCTTTGTTTAAGCCATCTACAAACCATTTAAAGCCAACCGGTACTTCTTTAACTTTACGCTCATTACGTGCCACTACACGGTCAATCATTGAGCTAGAAACCAAGGTTTTACCAATTTCGACACTGCTGTCCCAGTCGCGGTGTTTTAATAAGTAGTCAATAGCGACAGCTAAAAAATGATTAGGATTCATTAAGCCATCGGGTGTCACAATACCGTGGCGGTCGTAATCCGGATCGTTACCAATCGCTATATCAAAATCATCTTTTAATTTAATTAAATTAGCCATTGAGTAAGGTGATGAACAATCCATACGGATTTTGCCATCTTTATCAAGCGGCATAAATGCAAAACGAGGATCAACGGCATCGTTTACTACGCTTAAATCAATGTTGTATTTTTGTGCAATAACAGGCCAAAAGTTAATACCAGAGCCACCAAGCGGATCAACCCCTACTTTAATACCTGCTTTGCTGATAGCCTCTAAATTAACGATATTTTCTAAATCGTTAATGTAAGGCGTCATCAAGTCTTCGTATTTAATAAAACCAGAGCGTGACGCTTTTGCAAACGGGAATAACTCAACTTCTACTAAGTCTTCTAGTAATAATTGGTTTGCTCTGTCTTCAATCCATTTAGTTACGTCGGTGTCTGCTGGGCCGCCGTTAGGTGGATTGTATTTAAAGCCGCCGTCTTCAGGTGGGTTATGTGAAGGCGTTACCACAATGCCATCGGCTAATTCATTCGGGTTTAATTTATTATGACAAACAATTGCATGGCTAATTACAGGTGTTGGTGTGTAATCATGATTTTGCTGAGTGATTACTTGTACCTCATTAGCAACGAGTACTTCTATGGCAGAGTTAAAAGCAGCTTCACTAAGGGCATGCGTATCTTTACCTAAAAAAAGTGGACCAAAAATATCATTTTGTTTTCGGTAGTCACAAATAGCTTGTGTTATGGCTAGGATATGCGATTCGTTAAACTTAACATCGTAAGAGCAACCACGGTGACCAGACGTACCAAATGCTACGCAATGCTCAGGATTTTGCTCTAAATCTGGCTCATTTAAATAATAAGCTGAAACTAGTTTTGGTACGTTAACTAACGTTGAATGAGGTGCAGTTTTGCCTGCACCTGAGTGAATAGCCATGTTTATTTCCTTACAAGTAATCGCGAATTTCTTCTGCTTGCTCTGCGGTATAACCTAAGCACAGCGCAACCTCGTGTAGCATCATTTTTTTACGTGTGGTGTTTGAATTAGTCATTACCCAGTATTCACTGTCAGTAATGTTTTTAGGATTCATACTACTTCCGCTGTTAACTAAATCTTCTTTGCTGGTCGCAAAGTAAACACGGTCGCGCCCTTTTATATCAAGCACTGCACTAAACTCTTTTTTATGCGTTCTGTAAAAAGCACTTAAAATAAATAAAAATCTACCCACCACCCCTTTTTGCATTGCTAGTTCTTCTTTATTAAGAATGTTAAATACATTAGCGTTAGTTTGCTTCACGGGTGTGACAATCTCTTGCTCTAGGTTGTCATTAGGCTTTTGCGTGTCGTCACGTTTATCTTGAGTAGCTGATTGATTGTTTTGATTATTCTTAGCAACGGGTGTGTTGTCGTCACCATTTAAATTTAATAAACGACGTAAAATAGTGGATGCGCTTTCGCCAATACTTTGCGTATTGCTAGCAATATACTGATATAACTCGTCGTCTATGTCGATTTGTTTCATGTTGTTCCTGTCATTACGGGCCACATTTTTTCTTTCCCCGTGATTATACCCAAACCAAATAGAAATGCGAGTTACAACAAGCACTCGCATAAACATATCCGCCGTTTGAGATGAAACCTATGTGTTGATTATTCGTATATAAACCCAATGTAGTAGCTATATAAGAGCTTAAATACACGATTCTTTCTTGATGGCATTTTTAGCCATCAATAGATAGGCGACTCAAAATAGCCCTCTTAGTGTTTAAATGCACATTACTAGGCAAGTCACACCAGTGTTTTGCTGCTAAGTGTTATATTTTTTGCTTTTTATATGAATGCTCGGCACACTAAGCCAAAATTTTTGGAGACACGTATGCTATTAAACTATAAACAGTTAGGTGAAGGCCCTGATGTAGTGCTCATTCACGGTTTATTTGGCTCTTTAGAAAACCTAAATGTTATTGCAAAGCCATTAAGTGAGCACTTTAGAGTAACGAATGTAGATTTACGTAATCATGGCAGCTCAGCGCACAGTGATGAAATGAACTACCCTGCAATGGCAGCAGATATTGTTGAACTAATGAATGCGTTGAATATTACCAATGCACATCTGATTGGTCACTCTATGGGCGGTAAAGTAGCAATGGAAGTGGCGCTTATGCATAGCCAAAAGGTAAATAAACTTGTGGTGCTTGATATAGCGCCTGTTAGCTACCCTGCACGTCATACCCAGATTATTAATGCATTAAAAAAAGTGGCCTCTAGCCAAGTAGCTGATAGAAAACAAGCTGATGCTATTATGAGTGAATACATTAGTGAGCTCGGTGTTAGGCAGTTCCTACTTAAAAGCTTAGCTAAAAGTGAAGACGGTGAATACTCATGGCGCTTTAATTTAGATGTACTCGATAAAAAATATTCTACAATCACCGCCAATGTTAATGAAAATAATTCTTGTTTATGCGATACTTTGTTTATCAAGGGGAACGATTCTGATTACATACTGCCAGAATACCGCGACGAAATAACGAAGCGCTTTAAAAATACAAGAGCAAAAATTATACATGGTGCAGGACATTGGCTTCATGCACAAAAACCTGCTGCGGTTAATAAAGCAATAAATGACTTTTTAACAGGGCTTTAATGTAATTTTAATCATGTGTTTTTGGTTATCCGTACTAAATTAATGCATTTTTGTGTGCTATAGTACGCGCCGTTTAATTTAAAGGTTATACGTTGATGGTCAGTCAGTTTATTAACGAATTTGATACCCTAGGGTTGTACTTTGGCTTAGCCGGTATTTTTGCATTCATCGGCCTGGCAATTAAAGACGTACTAAATAGTGGTAATGTACCTAAGTTTGGTCGCTACATTGTATGGGGCGTCCTCTTTTTAGGGTGTTCTGGCTTTATTGCAAAAGGACTTATACAAGTTTTTTGGCAAGGTGCAGGTGTAGGTTAAGCATGGCTAAGTCAGAAACAGATAGAACAACTCCCGATTTATTTGAATACGAAAAGCGACCAGGCAGGCCTAAAACAAATCCCTTACCTAGGGATATGCAGTTAAAGGTTAATAAACGTAATCAAATAAAACGAGATAAAGCACGTGGTTTAAAGCGTGTAGAATTTAAAGTTTCATCACAGTTATATCAGGCACTGAGTGATATGGCAGAAGCACAAAATATTAGCCGTAGTGCGCTGATTGAAACGATTTTACAAGAAAGATTGGCTATTGATAGATAAAAGGTTTGAAGTCCATGGCAAGTGTAGGCATTTTTTTCGGAAGTGACACAGGTAATACAGAACACGTAGCAAAAATGATCCAAAAAGAATTGGGTAAAAAGCTTGTGGCTGTACACGACATTGCAAAAAGCTCTAAAGAAGAGATTGCAGAGTTTGATTTAATCTTATTTGGTATTCCTACTTGGTACTACGGTGAAGCACAATGTGATTGGGATGACTTTTTCCCTGAGCTTGAAGAAGTAGACTTTGAAGGTAAGCTAGTAGCTATTTTTGGCTGTGGTGACCAAGAAGATTACGCAGAATACTTCTTAGATGCAATGGGCATGATCAATGATATCGTTACCGAGCGCGGTGCAATTGTTGTCGGTCACTGGTCAACAGAAGGTTATGATTTTGAAGCATCTAAAGGGATGGCTGATGATACACACTTTGTAGGTTTAGGTATCGATGAAGACCGACAACCTGAACTGACTGAGCAACGTGTTAAAGCCTGGTGTGCACAAGTATATGATGAAATGTGTTTAAGCGAATTAGCAGACTAACCTTCCCCACCTTTATCGCTAACTGTTTAAATAATTATCAAACAGTTAGCGACTTAATATTTAATAGCAAATTTGATCAATTGTTCTTTGCACTCAGTGCTTAGGCGCGTTATCCTTATTATTGCTAATGTGTCGTGTGTATCTGTAAGAGATACCCAGTATAACCAAACAACTTTGAGACAGATTTAATGACTGATCATAACTTGGAACTTAAAAAAGCCGGTTTAAAAGTAACTTTACCGCGTATAAAAATCTTAGAAATTTTACAATCTCCAGATAACCAACACATCAGCGCTGAAGATGTATATAAAATCCTTTTAGATTTAGGTGAAGAAATAGGTCTTGCGACTGTTTACCGTGTATTAAACCAATTTGATGACGCAGGTATAGTAACTCGCCATCACTTTGAAGGTGGAAAGTCTGTATTTGAGCTTTCTGGTAGTACTCACCACGACCATTTAGTGTGTTTAAAATGTGGTAAGGTTGTTGAGTTTGAAGATGACTTAATTGAACGTCGCCAGTTAGAAATAGCCGAAGAAAACGGAATTACACTAACTAACCACTCACTATATTTATATGGTGAGTGTCAGGACAAAGCAGCATGTAAAGCGTTTAGCGATTCAAATAGCTAAAATCAGCGCTTTGTAAGTTATAAAAAAACCTGCTATTGCAGGTTTTTTTGTGTTTTACAATTAAGTATTTAAACCAAATTAAATACCAAGTTGCAATAATGATATATTATGCAAATTGGTATTTTAAAACGTTACTGCTTCTCGATTTTTGCCCACGAGTCTCTGAGACCAACCGTTTGGTTAAATACTAAATTTTCTGACTTAGTATCACGTGAGAAATAGCCGGTACGCTCAAACTGAAAACCTTGTGCAGGTTCGGCTTTAGCAAGTGATGCTTCTAACTTTGCATTTTCTAAAATGACTAATGACTCAGGGTTAAGCGTTGACTCAAACTCTTCTGCCGCGCCAGGGTTTGGTACATTAAATAAACGGTCATACAATCTAACTTCGGCATTAACCGATTCTGGTGCTGAAACCCAATGAATCACACCTTTTACTTTACGGCCATCACTTGGGTTTTTACCCAGCGTTTCATCGTCGTAAGTACAGTAAATAGTGGTGATCTCACCGTTGTCATCTTTTTCTACTCGCTGAGCTTTTATTACATAGGCACCACGTAAGCGTACTTCTTTATCTAGTACTAAGCGTTTAAATTTATTATTCGCTTCTTCACGGAAATCTTCGCGCTCAATGAACAGCTCTCGAGTAAACGGTACTTCACGACGCCCCATTTCTTCTTTATTAGGGTGATTAGCTACCGACAATGTTTCTACTTTATCTGCGTCATAGTTTTCAATAACTACTTTAACGGGATCAAGTACTGCCATTGCACGTGGTGCGTTTTCATTTAAGTCTTCACGAATACACGCTTCAAGCATCCCCATTTCGACCATGTTTTCTTGCTTTGTTACACCTATTCGTAAACAAAACTCACGGATAGACGCAGGTGTATAACCACGTCGGCGTAAACCTGCAATCGTTGGCATGCGTGGGTCATCCCACCCTTCTACATAGTTATTCACAACTAAGTCGTTTAGCTTACGCTTAGACATAATCGTGTATTCAAGGTTTAAGCGCGAAAATTCAATTTGCTGTGGGTGGCATTCAAGGCTGATGTTATCGAGTACCCAGTCGTATAAACGACGGTTATCTTGAAACTCAAGTGTACACAATGAATGGGTTATGCCCTCAAGTGCGTCAGAAATACAGTGCGTAAAATCGTACATTGGGTAAATGCACCACTTGTCACCAGTTTGGTGGTGATGTGCGAAACGAACACGATAAATGATTGGATCGCGAAGCACCATAAATGAGCTTGCCATATCAATTTTAGCGCGAAGTACACACTCGCCTTCTTTAAACTCACCCGCGCGCATTTTTTCAAATAAAGCCAGGTTTTCTTCTACTGACGTGTCGCGGTATGGGCTGTTTTTACCAGGCTCTTTTAATGTACCACGGTATTCGCGAGCTTGGTCGGCAGTTAAAAAACACACATACGCTAAGCCTTTTTCAATAAGCTCAACAGCATAGCCGTATAGCGTATCAAAGTAATTTGACGAGTACTTTATTTCGCCACTCCAGTTGAAGCCTAACCACTGCACATCTTCTTTGATTGAATTAACGTAGTTAATATCTTCTTTTTCTGGGTTTGTGTCATCAAAACGTAGATTACATAAACCATCGTAATCTTTTGCAATGCCAAAATTTAAACAAATTGATTTTGCGTGGCCAATATGTAAAAAGCCATTTGGCTCAGGTGGAAAACGTGTATGCGTAGTTGCATGTTTGCCACTTGCTAAATCTTCATCAATTCGCGTTCTTATAAAGTTACTTGGGCGATTTTCAGTTTCCGCCATAGGAGTGTGATCCTCTGAATATTCGTGATAACAAAACTACTGCATTATTACAAAAACGAACACTAACATACAGCACTAGATGCGCCTTTATTCTAGTAAATGACGTTATGATGCATCAGTTTATTACTAAAAATTGTTTTAGCGCAATATTTGAGTCATCAAAGCCATTTATAGTAGCTGAAATTAAGCTTCTAAGAAGGATTCAAAGATGGCAAGTTCTACACAACACAGAGTATATATACCCACTAATGCACGCGCTAATCACTACCTACTCGCTGAAATTAGCCCTACTGAAAATTTTTATGCGAGTTTTTCTGATATAGATAGCTGCTATAACCGTATTGCAAAGCAGTTATTTGCAAGCTGTGATGAATACGAACTGCATAATGTTCACTTGCTCGCTAACGACAAATTACCTGTTGTACGATTCCATGATGAGTCTTATCAATTAGAAACAGCAAAACAAATGCTGTTTTTTTACAACCCACGCTACCATGAATCACATAAATTACATTACACACCAGCTTATAAAAGTAAAAAGATACGGTTATTATTTTTAGCAACGGGCGATGATTTACGCTCAAGCTCGGCTCAATTTCATTGTAAAGTGCAAAAAGTGCTAGATAATCTACAAGCACATTTATTTTCTGGACAACCCCAGTTTAAGCTTCGCGATCATCAACACTTAACCTATGATTTATTTGCTAAAAATAAAGGCTGGAATGAAAGCTACGGTTATAAACTAAGAAGCCTATACCCGCGTTATTTAGCACGGCAATGTAAACTCCCTGTAGAGCATGCACAAATGACTTATGCAACATTTTCAATTGAAGTGTCACGGGGTATCAAAACTCAATTTCAAAGCCTTATTAATCAAGGAAATTACGCCGAGTTTTATAACCACTTTGAACAATCTTTCAAAGTATGTTGTCAAAAATATGAGTTATCTCATGGTGCTATGGTAGCTAATGGAGCAAGGCCCATAGTACGAAATAGTCAAATTGACAGAAACGAAGGAAATGCAGAGTTACAAAAAATAAGTTTTGATATGAGTGAAGAAGCCAATCAAATCCATGTGTATTTTGATGTTGAAAAAATGGTTGAGTCATTGCATTTTGTAATAGTTGCGACTGATAAACATAACCTCGAAATGGGGTATGGACGTTTCATGAACCAAGTAGAAAAAGCGATACATGCAATGTGTTCAACATTGGCTATAAATAAAGAAAGGCAAGATTTGTCGGTACGTTTTTTTCAACATATAAGCTACCCATATTAAGTAACTGAAATTAAAAAGGCTCGCAAATGCGAGCCTTTTTTAAAAGAGTAAGCAAACTGATTACCAGCCTGTTTTCTCTTTAAGTGCTTTACCGATATCAGCAAGTGAACGTACAGTTTGTACGCCAGCCGCTTCTAATGCAGCAAATTTTTCATCAGCAGTACCTTTACCGCCTGCGATGATTGCGCCAGCGTGACCCATACGCTTACCTTCAGGTGCAGTTACACCCGCAATGTAAGATACTACAGGCTTAGTTACGTTAGCTTTAATGTACTCTGCAGCTTCTTCTTCTGCAGTACCACCGATTTCACCAATCATCACGATTGCTTCAGTTTGTGGATCTTTTTCGAACATTTCTAAAACGTCGATAAAGTTAGTACCTGGGATTGGATCACCACCAATACCAACACACGTAGACTGACCAAAACCAGCGTCTGTAGTTTGTTTAACTGCTTCGTACGTTAAAGTACCAGAGCGAGAAACAATACCTACTTTACCAGGTTTGTGGATATGACCAGGCATGATACCAATCTTAGTCTCGCCCGGAGTAATAACACCTGGACAGTTAGGACCGATCATACGAACACCAGAGTTATCTAGCTTAACTTTAACGTCAACCATGTCTAGTGTTGGGATACCTTCAGTGATACAAACAATTAGCTCGATGCCAGCAT
>Ga0209452_1000193_pt1 | contig 16781 bp, 17 predicted proteins | sample WorMetimpBELIZE1_FD_187388 | JGI IMG/M metagenome (GOLD analysis project Ga0209452, IMG submission 187388) | Marine gutless worms symbiont microbial communities from Max Planck institute for Marine Microbiology, Germany - Olavius imperfectus... | ecosystem: Host-associated > Annelida > Digestive... | reverse complement strand
GTTTGCGATGTGCCATGCGGGCATCTCTCCGCAATGGGATTTGGCAACAGCTCGTGAAGCGGCACGCGAAGTGGAATCGGTATTACGCAGTGACCAATGGCAATGGCTGATTGAGAACATGTACAGCAACCAACCAGATATCTGGAATGATGATTTGCAAGGCATTGATCGCTATCGCTATATCATCAACGCGTTTACCCGTATGCGTTTTTGCTACGCTGATGCTCGCCTCGATATGGACAGTAAGTTGCCACCACAAGAGGTAACTGATGGCTCGTTGATTCCTTGGTTTAAGCTCGATTCACGTAAAACGATAGAAAAACCAATCATCTTTGGCCACTGGGCTGCATTGGAAGGTCTGTTCACAGAGAGCGAAATTGGTTTAGATACGGGGTGTGTATGGGGTGGTTCGCTCACCATGCTGCGTTGGGAAGACAAACAATACTTCACTCAACCCGCGCTGTGATCTATCTGTTATAAAAATAAATAGTAAAAAGGAGAGCCTGCGCTCTCCTTTCTTATAAGCAATTTTAAGGCTTACTTATCTAACACCACAAAACGCATGTTATAGGCATTCTTATCGTCAGCAGTAAACGCTTCTGAGTAGCTTTCTACGAACTCCTCTCCCCAAGCAGGGAATTGAGTGTCACCTTCAATCTGAGCATCAATGTGCGTCACGTAAAGCTTAGTAGCAAGCGGTAAGCATGCTGCATAGATCGCGCCACCACCAATGATCATCGCTTCCTCCACGTCTCCCGCCGCTTTTAGCGCTTGTTCAATAGAGGTCACAGTAACCACACCTTCAATTTCAAGCTGACTATCGCGACTAATGACAATATTGGTTCTTCCCGGCAGTGGTCGGCCAATCGATTCATAGGTCTTACGCCCCATGATGACAGGTTTACCCATGGTGCAGCGTTTAAACCAAGCGAAATCCGCAGGTAAGTGCCATGGCATCTGGTTGTCTTTACCAATAACTCGATCGTTTGCCATCGCGGCAATCATACTAATGATCATTCAAAAGCCTCTTAAACAATAGGTCGACGGCGATAAATTAACAGACCCGGCATAGCAAGACCAACCGCTAAGCCAGCAATAATAAACATCGCTTTCAAAAAGTTGGTGGTGAGCATAGCAAATAACTCAGGGCTAAAGCCTTTATGATTCAACTCAACTAAAGCAATCATGGCTTTAAATGCAAATACTCCCGGAACCATAGGGATCAACGAAGCTACCGTAAACACTTTAGGGTGCGCAAAAAACTTGTGCGACCAATGAACACCTATCATACCGACCAACGTTGCGGCAAAAAAGGTAGCCCACTCAATCGGAACACCAAAGTGCATCATTAAGTAACGAGAGCCATGACCTATCGCACCGCCAAGCGCACAATAGATTAACGCTTTTTGTGGCACATTAAATACCAACGCGAAACCGACAGCTGGAATAGCGGCGAAAAACATATCGTTAAGTAAACCAAGCAAAAGATCCACTGTGATCATACCCACCCCCAAGTACCTAAGACTGTCATGGCCGCGACAATGCCCAAGCAGGTCGATAATGTCAGCAAACTTGCCATTACGAATCGGGCAATGCCCATATTGATATAGCCCTTAAGCATATCGGCGACTGAGTTAATTAATGGTACACCCGGAACAAGCATCAATACCGACGATGCCATCACCACAGATGGTAAGTTACCAAGTTCATACACCACGGCTTGAACTGAAATAGCGGTAGTCACAAAAGCGGTCACCGCAAAGTTAACCAATGGGTTGAAATGACGATGGCCGATTTCTTGACGTACGATCATCCCCACAGAAGAGGCTAAAAACGTCATGGCAAAAACCGTCCAGTCACCTCCAGCGAGGCGGCTGAATGCCGCGCACGATAAGCCAATCATCACAACCACTAACCAACGATTGTAACGTTTTGGACTGATTTGATTGATTTTATGCTGAGCAAGATAGTCATCAATGATCCCACGTTCAAGCATGATACAAATACGCTGAACCTGAGTGATGACCCGCATATTGATACCGCGATCGGCACATCGTCGTGCGGTAGTAATACAGTGGCCATGGTGAACTGTAGTCACGACAAGAGAACTGGCAGACAAAGATACTTCCACTTCGTCCATACCGCAGGCAAGGCCAATACGCTGCATGATATTACCCACTAGGGTGCTCTCTGCACCGTGAGCTAACAACATTTGCCCCGCCTGAGCAATTAAGCGAGAAACCGCTCTCTGCTTAGAATCCATGATTGGTTCTTAACTCCATTTATACAACAAGCTCCCAAACTAGGGAGAAACAATAATAACGACATCAAGTATTAAAACAAACGCACTATTGTGCGGGAAAACGAATCAAATGACTTTGATTTAAACATAAAAAAACCGCAAATAAATTGCGGTTTTTATTAGTAAACTCGATTAATCGCGAACGTAAACAACGTGGCCGTCGTCTTCTTCATCGTCCCAATCATCCCAGTCGTCATCATCTTCAGTCACAACGTCGTTACCCGCCATTGCATCTTTGTGGTAGTCATCCCACATGAAGTTTACTTTTTCTTCTTCAGAAACTTCTTCTTCTTCGCGTGGTAGTGCTTCCATAAAGTCAGCAAGCTTGTAACACAATTCCTTAGTACCTTGCTTGTTTACAGCAGAGATCTTGAAGAATTGCTCTTCCCAACCTAGCGCATCAAGAATACCTTGGATGATCTCATCCGCTTCTTCTTCAGGCATCAGATCGACTTTGTTAAACACTAACCAACGTGGCTTACCAGCTAGCTTCTCGCTGTACTGTTCTAGCTCGTCGATGATCGTAAGTGCATTCTGAACTGGATCAGATTGATCAATTGGCATGATATCGATCATGTGCAGAAGCACACGACAACGCTCTAAGTGTTTTAAGAAGCGAATACCTAAGCCTGCGCCGTCTGCCGCACCTTCAATTAAGCCCGGAATATCGGCAACAACAAAGCTCTTTTCAGGAACAACACTCACAACACCCAAGCTTGGGATAAGTGTCGTAAACGGGTAATCAGCCACTTTTGGTTTAGCCGCTGACACTGCGCGGATAAAGGTCGATTTACCTGCATTTGGCAGGCCAAGCATACCAACATCAGCCAACAGCAATAGCTCTAGACGAAGTTCACGAACCTCACCTTTAGTACCTAATGTCTTTTGACGTGGAGCACGGTTCACTGACGATTTGAATCGCGTGTTACCTAAACCGTGCCAGCCACCTTTTGCGACCATCATCTTTTTGCCATGTTCGGCAACTTCAGCCACGACTTCATTAGTATGAATATCGACAGCTCGTGTACCTACTGGCACGCGCAAGATTTTATCTTTACCACGTTTACCAGTACAGTTACCACCGCGGCCATTCTCGCCACGTTCCGCTTCATAGAAGCGCTGAAAACGGTAATCGATTAGAGTATTTAGGTTTTCGTCGGCAACGATGTAGATATCGCCACCATCACCACCATCACCGCCGTCTGGGCCGCCTTTAGTAACGAATTTCTCACGCCAGAAACTCACTACACCACTACCGCCATCACCGGCTTGAACTTTAACTACCGCTTCATCAACGAATTTCATCTGTCACTCCGCATTTTGTGCGTTGTAATACCACGTACAAAGTCATATAGACTCAATTGACAATGATATAAATTCTAGCAGATTCCACATTCAGATCGATCACCTTGATCTTCGATCTCTGCCACTAAGGAATGTATATAAGGAGACTCTATCCAAAGTGTCTTTATATCAATTCCTAACAAAAGCTAGGTTGCTATAAATAAAAAACCCCGCCGAAACGGCAGGGCTTTGATATTCAGGTAGAAACGAAATTATTCAGCAGATTCGATGCTTACAAATTTACGGTTCTTAGGACCTTTCACTTCAAACTTAACTTTACCGTCAGTTAGAGCGAATAGAGTGTGGTCTTTACCTAGGCCAACGTTGTTACCAGCGTGGAACTTAGTACCACGTTGACGAACGATGATGTTACCTGCAAGAACAGATTCACCACCGAAACGCTTAACACCTAGGCGTTTGCTTTCTGAATCGCGGCCGTTACGAGTAGAACCACCAGCTTTTTTGTGTGCCATTGTTAAACTCTCCTAATCAATTAAGCGTTGATACCAGTGATTTTCACTTCTGTGAACCACTGACGGTGACCTTGTTGCTTACGTGAGTGCTTACGACGACGGAACTTAACGATTTTAACTTTATCGCCACGACCGTGTTGTACTACTTCAGCAACTACCTTGCCGCCCTCTACAAGAGGTGCGCCAACTGTAATGTCTTCGCCGTTTGCTACAAGAAGAACTTTATCAAATTCTACTGTTGCGCCCGTTTCAACGTCTAATTTCTCTAAACGAAGGGTTTGACCTTCGCTTACACGGTGTTGTTTACCACCAGATTGGAAAACAGCGTACATATCTTACTCCGCTTTTTCCGCACAGCCATATGCGTATGTATTGCATCTTGGGTGTGCGCTAAACTAATCATCAATAGGGCGCAGATTCTACAGAAGAGATGTCCCTATGACAAGCCATATTTTGAAAAAAATGGCGAAAAGCTAATCGCCAATTAAAAGTGCCGAGATCATGCCCTTAAAGCATGTATTTAGCAACGTTTTTTAGTGTATTATTCATCTTTAAAAGTAGATAGAAAGACCAGACAGGTTCTAACCTCAGCCGGAATTACAATGGATTTTAAAGCTATCCAAACGCTTACTGCCGATGACATGGTAAAAGTGAACGAAACAATTCAAGCCCAGCTCAACTCTGACGTATCACTAATTAACCAATTAGGCTTCTATATCGTCAGTGGTGGTGGCAAGCGCCTACGCCCACTACTTGCAGTCTTGTCTGCTCGTGCTCTTGGATATAAAGGAGAGGCTCATACGACTGCTGCGGCGTTTATTGAGTTCATTCACACAGCAACACTGTTGCACGACGATGTCGTCGATGAATCAGACATGCGCCGCGGTAAAGCGACAGCAAATGCTGCGTTTGGCAATGCGGCAAGTGTATTGGTTGGCGATTTCATCTACACCCGTTCATTTCAGATGATGACCGAACTTGGCTCAATGAAAGTGCTCAAACTGATGAGCGACGCGGTAAATGTGATAGCTGAGGGCGAAGTTCAACAATTAATGAACTGCAATGACCCAGACACCACTGAAGAAAGCTACATGCAGGTCATCTACTCAAAAACAGCGCGTCTGTTTGAAGCAGCAGCGCAAATTGGTGCCATCTTGAATGATGCACCAGCCGAAGTAGAAACCGCACTGCAAAACTACGGTAAATACCTAGGAACAGCTTTCCAGCTTATCGATGATGTGATGGATTACACTGCAGATGGCAAAGAGATGGGCAAAAACGTGGGTGACGACCTTGCAGAAGGTAAACCTACCCTGCCGCTGTTATACGCGATGCAACACGGCACCCCAGAGCAGACTGCAATGATCCGCGAAGCGATCGAAAAAGCCAATGGAATGGATCGTTTAGATGACATTTTGGCGGCAATGGATCAAACAGGATCTTTAGAGTACACCCGTAACAAGGCAGATGAAGAAGCGGATAAGGCCATTGCTGAATTGGCGATTCTACCTGAATCTGAATATAAGCAAGCGCTAGTTACAATTGCTCATCTTGCAGTAAACCGCAGTAAATAGCCCAACTAGAAAAACCGCTTCTATATATAAAGACAAAGGCAAGCATCCGCTTGCCTTTTTTAACTTTCACGATCCCTTTAGTAATACTTATCACAGCCTAGGTGTAACTGCTCTTGATTGAGCACATCATTAATATCAACCGCCAACTGATGATGAGACTCTACTTGCTCAATCAGTAACGAATCAGTTTGTGGATCAATAACTAGCACCTTGCCTATCCCGAATTTGGTTTCAACCAACATTCCTTTTTGAACATTCTCAATATCCATTGTCGCTTCTCGTATCCGTTTATCTCGAAGATAGTTACGCTTGCGATATTGAAAGGATCAAAAAAGCCGACTCATCAGCCGGCTTTGTAACTTTATAATGGTGTTATTTAATTAAACGAAATCGACACCTGTTTTGATATCACCATTTAGCGTTTCTAACATGCCATCTAGCGCTGCTTTTTCGAAATCACTCAGTGCGCCGTAGCTCAATACTTCTTCAACGCCCTCTTTACCTAACTTAACAGGTTGAGCGAAGAATTCTGTATGCTCACCCGCACCTTCTACATACGCACATTCAACCACACCTTCTTCACCTTGAAGGGCTTTCACTAGTGCCAAACCGAAACGACATGCAGCTTGACCCATTGATAATGTTGCAGAGCCGCCACCCGCTTTTGCTTCAACAACTTCAGTACCCGCGTTTTGAATGCGCTTCGTCAGAGCCGCGACTTCTTCATCAGTAAACTCTACACCTTCAACTTGAGATAGTAGAGGAAGAATCGTAACACCTGAGTGACCACCAATCACAGGCACACGAACATCACCTGGATCTTTATCTTTTAATTCAGCGACAAACGTTTCTGAACGAATCACGTCTAGAGTGGTAACACCGAAAAGCTTACGCTTATCGTAAACGCCCGCTTTTTTAAGAACTTCAGCTGCGATTGGCACTGTGGTGTTTACTGGGTTAGTAATGATACCTACACATGCTTTAGGACAAACTACGGCAATTTTCTCTGCTAAAGATTTTACGATACCGGCATTCACATTGAACAGATCCGCTCGATCCATACCAGGCTTACGCGCAACACCTGCCGAAATCAGAACCACATCCGCACCTTCAAGCGCTGGAGTTGGGTCTTCACCTGCATAGCCTTTGATCGCAACAGGCGTTGGGATATGACTAAGATCCGCAGCGACGCCAGGAGTCACAGGCGCAATATCATAAAGTGCTAGATCAGAGCCTGCAGGAAGGCGATTCTTAAGTAGTAGGGCTAGGGCTTGGCCGATGCCGCCAGCGGCACCAATAACAGCTACTTTCATCGTAGTTCTCCTTGAGATTTTATCTCACTTATATAATGTTTTTAGTAGGGTAAATTTTAATCACGTTACGAGTTCAAGCTATAATAACCGACCAATGATTACAATTATTTAACGTCAGCTTTGCGAGGTTGCGCAATTCGAGTTTTACGTGCTACAAAATCCATCGATATTAGCACGTTATTCCCCTTTTTTGACAAGGGTTTAAATAAGAATTCTGTCAAAATGACAAACGCCTCAAGTGTCAAAATTTAATGCCAAATTTACAGTGACGCTCTAGACATATTTTACCCTCACAACTGGCACAAATTGCATAGCTATGCGAGACTATTCACTTGATTTGACTACGAGAAAAATAGAGAACCATGCGTCATTCAGAAAAACAAGATAACCTCGTACGCGCGTTTAAGTCCCTACTCAAAGAAGAGCGATTTGGCTCTCAAGGCGATATCGTTGAAGCGCTAAAAAATGAAGGCTTTGAAAACATTAACCAATCCAAAGTCTCTCGAATGCTAACTAAGTTTGGCGCGGTAAGAACACGTAATGCAAAAATGGAGATGGTTTACTGTCTACCGGCTGAGCTAGGTGTCCCTACCGTTTCAAGTTCACTACGCGAATTGGTGCTTGATATTGACCACAACAATGCGTTAGTTGTTATCCACACCGGCCCGGGTGCGGCGCAATTAATCGCTCGATTGCTTGATTCCCTCGGTAAATCTGAGGGTATTCTAGGCGTCGTTGCCGGCGACGATACTATCTTCATCACCCCTACACTCAACATCACCACTGAGCAGTTATTTAACTCAGTTTGTGACCTATTCGAGTACGCTGGCTAAGTCATTGCTTGCACATCAATTTCCATAAATCACATCATTTTAATGGTGTGATTTATGTCACATCTTAGCTAAAACTCACCTTACCTCATACTTTCTGCATAAATCATTGATAGAAAAGCATTTTACCTCGTTGTTCAGAAGAAAATTCTAGGTAACAAAATAGCTAATATTGCTAAAATGTTTAACATTCATGTAATTATGTGTGGTTTTTTTGGTATTATTCAGCCACTTTTTCATCAAATGGATTGAAAAAGATGCCGTTTCCAATATAGGAAACTCCCAAAGCAACTACACTTGCAGAGGGGTTAATAATGAATAAAGGAAGGGAAATTCATGGCATTTAACAAACTTATTAAGGTCGGCGCAATTGCTGCTGCCGTTATGGGCGCTGGTGCAGCGAACGCACAAGAGTTCATCACTATTGGTACTGGTTCAGTTACAGGTGTTTACTACCCAACAGGTGGTGCAATTTGTAAACTAGTCAACAAAGGCCGTAAAGACCATAACATTCGTTGTTCAGTTGAATCGACAGGTGGTTCGATTTACAACGTGAACACTATCCGTGCTAACGAACTGGATTTTGGTATCGTGCAGTCTGACTGGCAATACCACGGTTACAACGGTACAAGTAAGTTTGCTGAACAAGGCCCGTACAAAGAGCTGCGTGCAATGTTCTCTCTACACACCGAACCTTTCAACATCATTGCTCGTACAGACGCTGGTATCGAAAACGTTGCTGACCTAGCAGGTAAGCGCGTAAACATCGGTAACCCAGGCTCTGGTGACCGCGCAACTATGAGCGTTGTGATGGATGCAATGGGCTGGACTAACGACAGCTTCAAACTGGCTTCTGAGCTAAAAGGCTCTGAGCGTTCACAAGCACTTTGTGATAACAAAATTGACGCGTTCGTTTACGTAGTTGGTCACCCAAATGGTTCAATCAAAGAAGCAACCACATCATGTGACGCTAAGCTAGTCTCTGCAACTGGCGAGAAGATCGATCAAATCGTATCTGACAACCCATACTACGCATTCAGCACAGTACCTGCTGGCATGTACCGTGGTACTGAAAAAGACGTAAACAGCTTCGGTGTTGCTGCAACAATGGTGACAACCACAAACGTTTCAGACGAAGTTGCTTACAACGTAGCAAAAGCAGTATTCGAAAACTTCGATACGTTCAAGCGTCTACACCCAGCGTTTGCAAACCTGAAGAAAGAGGACATGGTGAAAGCAGGTCTTTCAATCCCTCTACACCCAGGTGCCGAGAAGTACTACAAAGAAGTTGGTCTTCTTAAGTAGTCTTTCGCTCTAGCAAGGAGGCCAAGCGCCTCCTTGTTTAATTCAGCTCAATCGCAGCTGAATATCTTTTAGATTTCACTCCTTGAAATCGACTCTCTTATATACCTATTACATCAAACTAATAAGCATTTTCTCAGCTATTCACTAAACTGAAAGATGCAAAACACTGGTTCAAACACAACAACAATACGGACCATTTATAATAAGGACAAAGTACATGACGCAGACAAGTTCACCGTCGCAAGATGTGCAAGAAATGGTAGCACAATCAGATACCGGAGCCCGATCGCCGTCAGGGATTCCCGGACGTATCCTCTGGTTTGTGCCATTATGTTGGTCTCTCTTCCAACTTTGGTATGCCTCTCCATTACCTTTTATTTTTGATTTTGGCGTACTCAATGATACTGAAGCCCGTTCAATACACCTAACCTTCGCGGTTTTTCTTGCCTTCACTGCTTATCCGGCGTTAAAGGATTCACCTCGTGATCGCATTCCCGCATTGGATTGGATTTTGGCTTTAGCCGGCAGTTTTTCTGCTGCCTATATCTATATTTTCTATACTCAGCTAGCCGATCGCTCAGGTGCACCAACCACCATGGATATCGTGGTTGCGGTAACGGGTATGCTACTGCTTTTAGAGGCGACTCGCCGCGCGTTAGGCCCACCGCTAATGGTGGTTGCAGCAGTATTCCTCCTGTACACCTTTGCTGGCCCCCACATGCCAGACGTAATTGCCCATAAAGGGGCAAGCTTAAACAAAGCGATGTCCCACCTATGGCTAACAACCGAAGGTGTATTTGGTGTGGCTTTGGGTGTTTCCACCTCATTTGTTTTCCTATTCGTGCTGTTTGGCGCAATGCTTGAGCGCGCTGGCGCTGGTGCTTACTTTATTAAAGTGGCCTTCTCGCTACTTGGTCACATGAAAGGTGGCCCAGCAAAAGCGGCCGTTGTAGCATCTGGTCTTTCCGGCCTTGTTTCCGGTTCTTCGATTGCGAACGTTGTAACCACAGGTACCTTTACCATCCCATTGATGAAGCGAGTTGGCTTCCCGGGCACTAAAGCGGGCGCGGTAGAAGTTGCTGCTTCTACTAATGGTCAGCTAACTCCACCGATCATGGGTGCGGCAGCCTTCTTAATGGTGGAATACGTTGGTATTTCTTATGTAGAAGTAATTAAAGCTGCGCTACTTCCTGCACTAATTTCATACATAGCTCTTATCTACATCGTGCACTTAGAAGCGTGTAAAGCTGGTATGACTGGTCTTCCTCGTCGCCACACTCCAACCGTGATTCAAAGTTTGCTCTCGTTCACAGGAACTATCTTAGGTCTATGTGTGATCAGCGCTGCGGTTTATTACGGTGTGGGTTGGACAAAAGATGTATTCGGTGATGCTGCTACGCCAATTGTCGCTGTCGCTCTATTGATCTCATACATTGGTCTACTCAACGTTTCTGCGAAATACGCAAAAGAAGGCGCAATTGAAATTGATGCTGAACTAACAGAAGTGCCAGATCCAGGCCCAACGGTGAAATCAGGTTTGCATTACCTACTACCAATCGTTGTATTGGTTTGGTGTTTAACCGTTGAACGATTCTCGCCGGGACTCTCTGCTTTCTGGGCAACGGTATTCATGATCTTTATCTTGATCACTCAACGCCCTTTGATCGCATTGCTTTCTAAGCAAAATGACATCATGGAACAGACTAAAGCGGGTTTTGTCGATTTGGCAGAAAGCTTGGTTTCAGGTGCGCGTAATATGATCGGTATCGGTGTTGCTACTGCAGCCGCTGGTACGGTTGTAGGTGTGGTTACCCTAACGGGTATCGGCCTTGTAATGACTGAATTCGTCGAGTTTATCTCGGGCGGCAACGTTGTATTGATGCTGCTGTTTACCGCGGTCATTAGTTTGATTTTAGGTATGGGTCTACCAACCACGGCTAACTATATCGTGGTCTCTACGCTAATGGCGCCTGTAATTGTTACCCTAGGCGCGCAACATGGCCTTATCATCCCACTGATTGCAGTTCACTTATTTGTGTTCTACTTCGGTATCTTAGCCGATGATACGCCCCCCGTTGGTTTAGCAGCATTTGCCGCCGCCGCAATCGCGAAATCCGATCCAATTCGAACCGGTATCCAAGGCTTTACCTACGATATTCGAACCGCAATATTGCCGTTCATGTTTATCTTCAATACTCAGCTCCTATTGATGGGGATAGACAGTTGGTGGCACTTAATGCTCACCATCATATCCTCCGTTATTGCGATGTTGATATTCTCCGCTGCGACCCAAGGTTGGTGGTTTACGAAGAACAAATGGTGGGAAACCGTACTACTTCTTGTTCTGACTTTCTCATTCTTCCGCCCAGGCTTCTGGTGGGATATGGTTTACCCAGCCAAAGTGCTGTCACCGGGTACCGAGATTGCTCAAATCACCGAAACTCTCGATGTGGGCCAATCTATTGAGTTACGCGTTTCAGGTGAAAACCTTGAAGGCGACTTTATCGAGAAAACCGTTCGTCTACCTTTCGCTGATGATGCCATTAGTGCAGAAGATCGCATCAGCTCTATGGGCTTAATGCTAACGGAAAATGAAGGACGCATGATTGTCGATATGGTCGAGTTTGATAGCCCTGCCGAGGCTTCAGGCGTTGACTTTGACTGGCAAATTAATTGGGTGGTTCAAGAAGCGGATCGTCCAATGAAAGAGTGGGTATTCTTACCTTGTCTACTTATATTGTTAGCGATGGCCGCCAACCAAAAACGTCGTGTACGTAGAGAGCAGCTGACCGCCTAATGACTATGGCCCCGTAAACTCGGGGCCAAATCGAGAAATAAATAAATGTATAAACAAATTCTTGTACCAGTGGATTTAAACGACAAAGGTTTTTCTGATCGTGCAGTGGAACTTGCGGTGTGGCATGCCAAAACATCCAATGCAGAGATCCAGTTACTTAACGTATTACCCGGTATTCACATGTCGATGGTAGCTAGCTACTTTCCCAAAGATGCTGCGCAAAAAATGAAAAAGGATGTGGAAAACCAACTCAAGGCTTTTGCCAAGCAGCATATCCCTGAAGATGTCATCCATAAAGTGCACATCGCAGAGGGTAAACCGTATAAAACCATCTTGCGTTATGCCGACAAGCTTGGGATTGATTTAATTATTATGCCTAGCCATAAGCGCTCTAAGATCGATAAAGCAGTGCTCGGCTCAGTGGCAAGCAAAGTGGTGCAAAGCTCACCAATTAACGTTTTAGTGGTGAAACCGCAAGGTTGAACCGCATCAAACTAAGGCGTCCATCGGACGCCTTAATAGAATTTGCCTATCAAATTTATCAAATCTTCCAATTTTATTTATTTAAATCTCTCGCCGATAATGATGTTAACTCCTTAGTTGAGACCATCATTATGAAAAAGACACTTACCTTTGCCAGCTTACATTTTACCGTCGCTTTTACCGTTGCGTACTTGCTAACTGGTGACATCATCATCGGTAGTATGATTGCAATGCTTGAGCCAGCAGTGAACACCGTCGCTTTCTATTTTCATGAGATAGTGTGGCAAAAATCGACAGCTTTGAAACAGCTAGCTCAATCCGCAAAAATTAAGACCTCCAGCTTTGCTGTCGTTCACTTTAGTGTTGCGTTTGGCGTGGTTTACCTGATGACAGGTGATGCGTTTGTCGGTGGGATCATGGCGGCTATTGAGCCTACCATTAACACTTGCGTGTATTACTTTCATGAAAAGATCTGGCTGCGTAAACAGCAATCAACTGAGTGGGCCTGCGCCCACTAAGCTTAATTACACGGGAAAGTGAGTAACACAAAGGTTTTCACTTAAGCCGATATTAAAACGCTGAATTTGCCCATCTAAGGTCACTTCCAACTGATAAAGATCTTTCGGGTTAGGATTGTTCACATCGGCATAGATAGGCGCCTCAATTTGAAACAATGCTGAGGCATGATCACTACGCACATCAATGGGTAAATGGTAAGTCATCCCATTAAAGCTTACCGATGCTGAGACTAACCCCGGGCGATAGGTTTGATAATGCAAGTCGACCATAAACTCACAGCCACCACCGTGGTGCCATATTTGCTCAGTGGTGACGTGCTCAAGGCGCACATTGCGAATGAACTGCAAATAAGGCGCTTGCCAAATACCCATTCTCGAATCGCTGTTCAGCTCTGATTGCGCACCCAGCGGACAGACCTGTTCAGTATCCTCATCCAATAGCCAATCATCGTCATCATGTAAAAACAAAATCTCAAATCGATTACGACCCATCTGTAAGTAAGGACGAATGTCTTTCTTGTATTGAGCTTGGCTTCCATCACAATCAAATACCGCTACGCCATTAACCCGAACCTCAGCATGGTAATCGACACCTGCAATCACTAAATCGACGGCAGCGAAAGCGAGCATAGCTTCATCCACTTCAATATCGTGCATCAAATGCCACTCTTGCTCTGCGATGGCTTGCTCAGTCAGTTCATCGGGCAGAACTTGGCTTAAAGGAGCAGGAAAGCTCAAATCATCTTGAGGGATTGAAAGGTCGGTCAGCGGAGACAACTGCCATAAACCAGAAAGGGGAAATTGCATGGCTACAAACTTGCGCTAGATCAATATTAGCCAAGATTATAATGAATCTAAGTGACTATAGATACAAAAATACCAGCTTAGTCGCTGGTATTTTTAAATGGTTGGATGAGATGAAAAATTACTCTTCATCGTCCTCATCATCTGGGTAGATAGCATCTTCACCTTCGTAGTAAGTGCCCCAACCATCGTAAATAATGTCGTATTTTTCTGCTAGGTTGACCAACTTCTCAACCTGCTCGTCGATCGCTTCTGCGTTTAGCGCTGACTGCATAGTTGCGTCGCAGCAAAGCAGTTTATTGCCATCTTCGTCTTCAGTTTCTTCTGCTTCTAGAACTTCAAAACCCATCTTAAATGCTTCAACAACCGCTTTTTCTAGCGTATCGAAGTCTTCGGCAAATAGGTGGTGTTCGATCTCGTACAGAGAATCTGGATCACTGCCATCTTCAAGCAAGGCTTGGATAATATCGCGAGTATCTTCCTTTTGAATTTCAATTAATTCTTCTACAGATAGATATTCATCTTCATGAGACATATTTGTGCTCCAGATAGTGATCAAATAGATTAGTTTTTAACGCGACGAAATATCGCATGGATCTCGACAAATTGCTAGGGTCTGTTGCGCTTTAACCGCGATTTTTACCCTATCTACCTTGCTTACTCGCTCCACAAGATCCTTTGCATTCCAACACGATCGTAAATCGTGATCTTAGGTCAAGTTTTAACCTTACATCCAATTTAGAGCATTATGCGGCCAAACTCTCTCGTGCTTTAGCGGCACATATGCGTATTTATTGTCATCGGTTGCATCTCTCCACTGTAAGCCAAATTGCATAACCATGAACCAAAACCGTAAATAGCTTTAATTAAATGCATAGTTAACCCAGTGGTAACGCTTAGTTAGTGATCTCTTAGTGATATTCACTTTGCATTGTCACTCATTATCACAACCCTCTTCTTAAGATGAACAAGATAGAGTTAATTACTAACAATCAACGTAAATACAACTTAATAGGCCGTAAATTACAAAAATAACAGTCATTGAGACCGTTAAGGTCACTTGCAACTTGCGCTTAAGGTTGTCATAAATAGCCTAGGATTATTTGTAAGGATGCAAAATGAGTAAGTTGTATGTCGGATCGGAAGTTGGCCAACTAAGAAGAGTTCTGCTAAACAGACCAGAAAGAGCCTTAACCCACCTCACCCCTTCTAACTGTCACGAACTACTGTTTGATGATGTACTTGCTGTTGAAGCCGCAGGCGAAGAGCATGACGTATTCGCCAACACCCTGCGCCATCAAGATGTTGAAGTGCTACTTCTGCATGACTTGTTGGTGGAAACATTAGCGGTTCCCGAAGCTAAGCAATGGCTACTTGAAACTCAAATCTCAGATTTTCGTTATGGCCCTTTGTTCGCTCATGACTTTCGCCATTATTTGGCCGAGATGGACAATGAACATCTCGCAACCATTTTACTCGGTGGGTTAGCTTACTCAGAATTACCCATCAAATCGGCATCGATTTTACCTAAGATGCATCGACCATTAGATTTTGCCATTGAACCACTACCCAACCACCTCTTTACACGAGACACCTCTTGTTGGGTTTATGGTGGGGTATCACTAAACCCAATGATGAAACCCGCTCGTCAGCGCGAAACCAACCATTTACGCGCCATTTATCGTTGGCACCCAACCTTTGCCGGACAAGACTTCATCAAGTACTTTGGCGATGAAGATCTGCATTACGACAATGCCAATATTGAAGGCGGTGACGTATTAGTTATCGGTAAAGGCGCTGTGTTGGTCGGCATGTCTGAACGAACCACTGTTCAAGGGGTTGAAAACCTCGCTGCGCAGTTGTTTAAACATGGCCAAGCCAAACAGGTGATCGCAATTGATCTTCCTAAACATCGTTCATGCATGCACTTAGATACCGTGATGACTCATATGGATATCGATACCTTCTCGGTTTACCCAGAGATCATGCGCAAAGATCTCGATACTTGGAGTTTAACGCCAGAAAACAATGGTGAAATCCATGTTGAACAAGCCGAGAGCTACATCTCCGCGATTGAAAGCGCCTTAGATTTGGATGCGCTTAAGATCATTACCACCGGTGGTGACAGCTACGAGGCAGAGCGTGAGCAGTGGAACGATGCCAACAACGTTCTTACGGTCAAACCGGGTGTCGTAATTGGCTATGAGCGTAATGTCTATACCAACGAGAAATATGACAAAGCTGGCATTGAAGTTCTCACGATTCCTGGCAACGAGCTAGGACGTGGGCGTGGCGGCGCTCGCTGTATGAGCTGCCCAATTGAGCGTGATGATATTTAAACACAATATAGAATGACAAAGCCGCGTGATTACGCGGCTTTTCTATTATGTTTGGTGCTTAATGCAGGGTGATAACCTAAGGTTTGATTACTCAGTACCACCAACCGTGATTGAGTCCAACTTCAAGGTTGGCTGACCTACGCCTACAGGTACACTTTGGCCTGCTTTGCCACACACACCGACACCACGGTCAATGCTAAGATCATTACCTACCATAGATACTTGCTGCATCGCTTCAATGCCTGAGCCAATCAAAGTCGCGCCTTTAACTGGGCGAGTGATCTTACCATCTTCAATCAAGTAAGCTTCTGACGTCGAGAAAACAAACTTACCAGAGGTAATATCAACCTGACCACCTCCAAAGTTAGGGGCGTATAGGCCTTTCTTCACCGTTGAGATGATCTCTTCTGGTGTATGCTCACCCGGCAACATGTAGGTGTTAGTCATACGTGGCATTGGTAAGTGAGCGTATGATTCACGGCGGCCATTACCTGTTGGAGCAACACCCATCAGACGAGCATTAAGCTTATCTTGCATGTAACCTTTCAGCACACCATTCTCAATCAAGGTATTGTATTGACCTGCGACACCTTCATCATCGACGTTCAATGAACCGCGTAGATCTTTCAGTGTGCCATCATCAACAATCGTACAATGCTTAGAGGTAACTTGCTCACCGATACGGCCGCTAAATACTGA
>Ga0209452_1000192_pt1 | contig 16794 bp, 9 predicted proteins | sample WorMetimpBELIZE1_FD_187388 | JGI IMG/M metagenome (GOLD analysis project Ga0209452, IMG submission 187388) | Marine gutless worms symbiont microbial communities from Max Planck institute for Marine Microbiology, Germany - Olavius imperfectus... | ecosystem: Host-associated > Annelida > Digestive... | reverse complement strand
CTGTACAACAGTTTACAATATATTGTATGTTTGCATTTGTTTGTGAATCTTAGCATCGTAATTATTGTTGCATTTGCTGATGACTTATGTTAATTTTTATACGCAAATTTATGCCAGTTTTTATAGCTATGCTGGTGATTAGTTGTAAATCACTCATGGCAAATTGTTACTTACAATCATTAGGCTAAATCAATAGCACAAACAATTAACGTTAGGTATGCTAAAACGGTTTCCTTTTGAAAATCGATTATCAGTTGCAACAAATTAATTTTTAAAATATGTTTAAAATTATCTAAATGTTTTTCCGGCTTTCCCAGCTTTTTACTCCACAGAGGGTGTGAGCACTTTCACAGAAGCCCAGCATGTTACGCAATTATATACGCTGACCATGTTTGTCGTAAAGACAGTTACATTGGCCACTGCGCCTGCAGAGTTTGAAAACGATAATTGATTGCTGTGTTCACGAAAACGAGATTATAAAAATTTGATAATAGAACTTTTTGTTTACTGGATTTCAGTCATTGTATGACAGTATGTGATATCACTTGTTGCTGGTTTGTTTTATCAGTATGGCCTAGCAATTACAAGTAACTGTGCTGTCGTTAGGCTGAGCTAAATACCTCATTAATGAACTGTGCTGTGCTGATGACATACAGTTGAGTTTCCCGCTGTGCTGTTAAACACAAGATCTGGTGACATTGAAGCGGAATTTCATCAGTATGTTCAGCCCCAGGAAAATCCTACATTGAGTGATTTCTGTAAACAACTTACTGGAATATCGCAGGTACACTTGTTAGATTAAAAGTATTTTTTACTACTACTATGTATAGAGAAGGAACAATTTAGGTTTCTGCCAATTCGATCCAATTCAGCCAAAAAATTGGCCAATTTGATACCAATTTGATCTAATAAAACTCATGGGGTTGCATTAAAAGTAACTCACAGACGTTGCTATGAAACCGTATGTTCAACAAAGTTTAAAATGAATGATGATTACTTGCAAAAAAAATTGGGCATTGCAAGATGGGGTACCAGATCCCATACAAGCCACATGGCCGAAGAATATAAAGAGGGAGTGTAAGTTAACACTGCGTGATGACGTCGCCGTTGTCGGCATGAGGGAATGTCGACGGCTCCACGTACGTTGTACTTGATGCAGTTGGCTACGATCTGCAGTATTTGCAGTGCATGAATTACATAGTGAAGCGACGTTGCCTGTGTTAATTCTCGGCATGTCTATTGAAGTGTGGCCGGCAGAGACCAGTTTGTACAATGACTGACAGCCTGATGTTTCAAACAGCCGAGATGCCTGCAGAGTAGGCCTGTAATATATGCTTTGTCGTCCCCAGTGTCAGTGCTTCAGTGTGACTTGTTATGTCATTATATACTCGTTCGTTCCAGACTGGATATCTTACAGACTATCAGTCTTTTGAAGTTAAGTATAGTCACTGAAGCAGAGACCGCTTCATCCGCTTTGAAGGTGTCAAGTCTGTGGCTGACGAGCATAACACCGGCTGCTGGAGGGGAGGTCAACCCACATGCTGTTAATTACTGCTGGTTCACTGCAGCAGACATGGACCATTTGAGTCGTGAAATATTGCTGCTACTGGACTTTAGTCTTTGAAGTCGGACCTGATCGCCACTGTATAATGGATTAATGGATGGCTTTTGTTGACGTTCATGAATTTTATTAGATTGAAGATCGGCATTGTTCATTACGGCCAATTCTGATTAGATGCGATCCAATACTCATTCTTTCTCTAACTATGTAGGGTCTTCCTCAGACAGTTTGGCAGATTTTAGATTTAAGTCTTCTAAACTGAATGGCAGTTTGTAACTTGAGAACACTGGAGGTATACTATTGCAGTTGCACCTTGTCTCCGTGCTGATGCTATAATTTTTGTTAATCTTGTGGATCTGTTTAGTGTTTATATTTGTTTTTTACAGGATCAGGTTGACAACGGCATTCCTCTATCAGTGTGCCTTAAACAGTTGTCCCGATGGCTGTCGAGCTTGAGTGAAAAATTTGGTATTGTGTACAACTCAACTTCAGCAGGCATTGGATGTCATCCATGCACGTTCACAACATGGTCAGGTAGAAGATTTACCAACCTGTTTATTAGTTCTAGTCTATAGTTATTAGTTGAATTAAATAGCACACATTTCTTGTCTTAACTTAATTGGCAGTAGGCAGAGTGGGTATAAGTCATACTGTGACTGCTTATTGCTGTGAATAGCATCACCAACAGAACTAGCAGTACGATAGCATAGTGTTGAAGGTCGAATCTAATAGACAACAAGAAGCTCCGCTAACTCTAAGAGGACACCGTGGCCGTTGCAGAAAATATAAGGGGAACCTCAAATATATGGAGCTTCCCTTACCCATGGCCACTCCCACTTTTCCTCTGGGTGTGGTTTTATGGTGGGCCCAAGCTGTGCACCAAATTTGAAGTCCCTAACTTCAGCCATTGTGTAAATATTGAAGTGGAACCACAAAATTTTGGGGAGCTTCCCTAGCCCAAGGCCATTCTCACTTTTTCCTATGGGTGTGATTTTATGATGGGCCTTGGCAAACCCAAGGTGTGTATCAAATTTGAAGTTGCTAGCTTCAGCCATTGTGTAAATATTGAAGGGGAACCCCCAAATATTGGGGAGCTCCCCTAGCCCAGGGCCACGCCCACCATTTCTTCTACATGTGATTTTATGATGGGCCTTGGCAAACCCTAGCCGCTTGCCAAATTTGAAGTCGGTAGCCCCAGCCGTAGCAGAAATATTATAGTGGAACCCCAAAATTTTGGGGAGCTCCCCTAGCCCAAGGCCACCCCACTTTTCCTCTGGGTGTGATTTTATGATGGGCCTTGGGCTGGCAAACCCAAGCTGTTACCAAATATGAAGTCGCTAGCTTCAGCCGTTGCAGAAATATTAAAGAGGAAGCCCTAAATTTCGGGGAGCTCCGTTTTCTTATAGTTGGATTTGATGACGGGTCTTGGCAAACCCCAGCTGCTTGCTGAAAGAGAAGTCGCTGGCTTCATCTGTTATGGAAATATAAGGGAATCTGTTTTTAAACGACAAATTTGCTTTTTGGGCCACCCTTTGCGGGAGTTAGGGGTAACGTACAGATTTCGTCTATAGCTCGTTAAAAAGGGTGTAGTTGACTTCCTATTCGCGATAATCGAACTTTTTACAGAGCGGCCGCATTGCTTGCAATGCAGAGCGTTGTAATAGCTACCGCAGTTCCGTCTGTCCATCCGTCCGTCTATCTGTCACACGCTGGTACTCTCTCCAGACGAATGAAGATATGATCATGCAGTCTTCACGCTGAGGTAGCAAAAACACTAGTTTTCTGATACCAACAATGGTTGGGGGCGACGTCCCCTTTCATCTAAAATTTGTGCTCAATGTGACCCACACCCCTCTGAAAAGCGCCAACTTTGATCATTATCTGCTTATAAGGTCTTAACCATAAGAGCTAGCGAAAAAAGTTCAATTATCGCGAATAGGAAGTAGACCACGCGCTTTCCAACGAGCTATAGATGAAGTCCGTACGTTACCCCTAAGTCACGCAAAGGGTGGCTCAAAATGTAAATTTGTCACTTTTGTGAATAAAAATCAATTTAAATTCAATAAACTCTGCTATAAAGTGTCTTTGTGTGAAAACTTCCAGCGGTAAAGTTGTAGCAAAACCATTCCCCTACCTAACGGTGTATATGTTGGCGGTAAATGGACCCCTTGATCCTAATATTTAGCCCCAAAGTGACCCACCCCTTCAACGAAGATGATTTCGACGTACTAGTGCATCAGCCGTAAGAAATAGTGAAAAAAGTTCAATTATCGCGAATAGGGAGTCGACTACGCGCTTTTCAATGAGCTATAGATGAAGTCCGTACGTTACTCCTAACTCCCCAAAGGGTGGCTCAAAAAGTAGCGTGTTTTTGCTACCTCACCATGAAGACCCCATGATCCTGTCTTCATTTGTCTGGATAGGGTACCATTGTGTGACAGACCGACGGAATTGCCGTGGCTAATACAGCACTGCATTTCAAGCAATGCAACTGCGCTGTAAAATCTGAAGCGGGTCGCACCAGTAACTGTAAAATTTGTTACGAACCAAACAGTATCAATGCTGTTGTGCCACACAACGTTCACGTCCAGTCCTTCACATGCATTTCTGATTATTATCAGAGAACGGGCCAGATTTTTTTTCAAATCTTAGGAATTTTATACGATGTACGCCAATCTCAAAGCAAATTTATGATAGTGCTCATGTTTCGAAAAATCTTGTGAACAGTCTTAACATTATACATATGACAAAATATGTCAATGTAAACAATAAGACGTCATTTATTTACATCATCTTGCGAAAACAATGTCAAGTACGTATTTCATTATGCTGTGTGATCAGACAACTTAATGCGTTTTTAACTTTCTGACTTCAGATGAACTTAGGATATATTTATGACAAACTTTGGAAAATCCGATGATAATCTTAAGATTTTTTGAATATCGGGTCCCAGGGTCTTAGCTTGTACTTTCATTATTACTAGTTTTAGGCTTAGTAATACACATTTGTATGGCATTAGACTCATGTTTCTGTTGATGTGAACTGGGATCTTGGCTCAACACCATTGTGAAAACCCTCAGCAGTTCTTGTGCCCATGTTGCTAAAATTGTATGGCAAGAGCTGGGCGATAATCAGGTATCCTTGTGTACATGAGAGAATGGCCTATATCTGTTATCTTGCATCTTGCAGCTTTGTCTGGCTGAAGAGTTCTGATGGCTTATTGCCTGTAACTTAATCCTAGTAATGGGAACTGCCAGTTGAGTATATCGCGAGAACAAAGAGCAGTACTGTGATATACTGTATGTGACTGCTGCACTCTTGTGTTTTAACAGACTGGGACCTGGGCACGTGCCTTCATTATGAATGCCGTCGCAAGCAGTTACGCAAGCCACTTCAACTAAACAGCTGGATTGACTTGCGAGCAACGTACAGGGTACGTCTGCATTGACAGAAACTTTGCCATTAGACAATGCTTAATGTATTATTTACATTTATAACAAACTATGTGTAATACACTTTTGTATGCTCTGTAATTTACGTGTTTTTAAACAGACTAATCACGCCATAGATATCGCAGTGGCTTAGTGGTAGAGCGTTGGACTTGCAATCATTAGGTCATGGGTTTGATTCTCACCTGGGACAATGGTGCTTAGCAACCTTGGGCAAGTTGTTCGCACTTATGAGCCTCTGTAACCATGCAGTATGACTTTGTACTGGTCAAGGGACAGTGACGTTCTTTGGGTGGGAAAGTGACCACAGGCCTGGCGGAAAGTAATTGCAGCCTACCGCCGGGGGATGACTTAAAAAGTCACCTGCGGGCTGATTGCCTGTGCACCGGGATCAGCTCCGGGCCCAATGCTCGGTAACGAGTATGGGAGAAGCTTTTTACCTTAATCACAGTACTTGACCATATAGGATGCCATTTGACTGATTATGAGCATCTGCATTTCACTAGCAGACATCGCTGAACATAGTGTATGACATGAAATCAGTGATATCCATTTGCTTTTGGATTACTTTTATTATGTTTGCCAAAAACTCAAAACCAGCTGACCAAATAAACGATCATTAAATCCTTAGTATGCAGTTGTGCACTGTGAAGCCCCAACAGTTCAGCCGAATAAGCTATTTAGAGTATTCAGCATTGATGAGAGTGGGACAAAAGAACATTTTGGCACATGCCAGTTATCGTGATAAATCAGCAAAGTTTCGATTGAACTTGATTGGATAGGAAAAAGGAGTAATCATTTTGTCATTTAACCAATAAGCCAATATTCCCGTATCAGTTTGGATTTTGTGTTAGCTGTTGTTACTTTTCAGACGTTTTATGGTCGAAAGCCTCAAGGCTTGAATGGTGCTCTGCAAGAAGTCGGCATAACTTTTGAAGGCCGGGAACATTCAGGTAATGGTTATGTGTCAGTATGTTGCTATTTAGAATTTGTATGCATCTCTGCAACTCACTGTATTTTAGTAATAGTGTTTGTCAAGTCTGGAGTTGGTGTAATGTACAGTAATCAGAGGCAGGGGCCGAATTTTCAAAAAAAAATTTATGACAATTTTAGGAATTTTGAACGATGTATGCCGATCTGAAGACAAATTTACGATAGTGCTAATGTTCGAAAAATTTTATTACAGTCTTGTGAACAGTCTTAACTTTGTAAACATGACAAAATACGTTAATGTTACCATGTCATCTATATGCACATTTGGTGATATCATTGGCAAGTATGTAAATCTCTGTAATTGGACACCTTCATGCATAACGATATTATCCAAACTGTGCGTTTTCAACTTTGTAACTTAAGATGAACTTATCACATATTTACAGCAATCTCAAGACAAACTTAGCAAATTTTAAGATACTCTTAAGATTTTTCTAATGCTAAAAGGACAGCGTGGCCATTGCCGAAATATTAAAGGGGAACCCCAAATATTTGGGACATTTCCTAGCCCAAAGCCACGTCTACTTTTTCTCCGGGTGTGGTTTTATGGTGGGCCTTGCCATACCCAAGCTGGATACCAAATTTGAAGTCCTTAGCTTCAGCCATTGTGTAAATATTGAAGTGGAACCTCAAGATTTTACGGAGCTCCCCTAGCCCAAGGCCACGCCCACTTTTTCCTCTAGGTGTGTTTTTATGATGGGACTTGGCAGACCCAAGCAGTATACCAAATTTGAAGTTGCTAGCTTCAGCCATTGTGTAAATAATGAAGGGGGTCCCCAAATTTTAGTGAGCTCCCCTAGCCCAGGGCCACGCCCACCATTTCTTCTGAGTGTGATTTTATGATGGGTCTTGGCAAACCCAAGCTGTGTACAAAATTAGAAGTCGCTAGCTTCCACCGTTGCAGAAATATTAAAGGGGAAGTCCCAAATTTCGGGGAGCTCCCCTAACCCAGGACCACATCCACTTTTTCTTCTAGTGGGATTTGATGATAGGCATTGGCAAACCGCAGCTGCGTGCCAAATTTGAAGTCGCTGGCTTCATCTAATATGGAAATATAGGGGAATTCGTTTTTAAACAACAAATGTGCTTTTTGAGCCGCCCTTTAAGAGAGTTAGAGGTAACGTACGGAGTTCATCTATAGCTCGTTGGAAAGCACATAGTCGATTTCCTATTCGTGATAATTGATCTTTTTTGCTAGCTCTTATGGCTAATACATCGAAATCGGCTTTGTTGAAGTGGGTGAGTCACTGTGGGGCTAAATATTTGGTTCAAGGGTTATGTTTATCACCAACATGTACACAGTGTTCCTTAAAAAAGGAACCAAAATTTTGTTTTCAACTTAATTCTCGCAATTCTTGGTGGATTTTCATAATTCTTGCACCAGTGGAAACATGAATAAATACTGCACAATCTTATGTAATTACTTATTTAATTGCTTGATGACGTCATAACTGTGACACGTCACACATCACAACAGTTTTATCTTTAGTTTACATGCAAAAATTAACCATATTGAGTTTGCAGACAGATTATTGATAAAACCAATGAGAATGCAACAGATTTTTCTGTCAGAAGACAGTTAAAAGAATTTTCTAACAAATAGGGAAAGAACAGCGAACATTGAACGACTTTCTGCGAAAGTTTGGAACAATCGGTTTAACAGAACGCACTGTAGTAAGTGGTTGGCCGTTTTTGTGCTATTTTTAGTTTTACCAGGTAGAGTGGATACGTAGCTAGGTTGAAGTGACACAGTTTGTACCTGCCTGGTAGAATATTCATTCCTGTTTTCAATGGTACCAACATGATCAAAAGCTATCATCAGTTACCATAGTTATAGTCGAAAATAAAGTTTAACACTTTTCATAGCCTGCGTTGTTATAAAGTATACTTTTATGACGTACGATGTCCCACAGTTACTACGTCATCAAGCCAATAAGTAAGTAAATTATACGTGATTATGAATTATTCATTCCTGTTTCCAATGATACAAAAATTATAAAAATCGAACAAAAAAATGCGAGAGTTATAGTCGAAAATATAGTGCTTCCTTTTTTATGGAACACGGTGTATTATACCGTTAGATAGGGGAATGGTTCTGCTACAACTTTGCTGATGGAAGTTTTCACATAAAGAAACTTTGCATTAGAGCTTATTCGATTTAAATTGATTTTTATTTACAAAAATGACAAATTTACTTTTTGAGCCATCCTATGGGGAACTTAGGGGTAACGTACACACTTCGTCTATACCTTGTTCGAAAGCGCGTAGTCAACTTCCTATTCACGATAATTGCACTTTTTCGCTAGCTCTTACGGTCGAGACGTTATAAGCAGATACTGGTTAAAGTCGGCGTTTTTCAGAGGGTGGTGAGTCGTGCAAATTTTAGGTGGAAGAGGACGTCGCCACCCAACCATTGTTGGTATCAGAAAACTAGAGTGTTTTTGGTACCTCGCAGTGAAGACCGCGTGATCCTATCTTCATTCGTCTGGGTACAATACCAGAGTGTGATGGACGGACGGACGGACGGAATTGCCGTGGCCAATACAGCGCACTGCATTGCAAAAAATGCAGCTGCACTGTAAAAATTTGGCCACTGGTCATTAGAGTTAGGGATGTTAAACGAAGTTTGAGTTTTCGAACTTTGGTTCTAAGGTTTGAATTTGAATTCTATTTGCATGTGCATGTATTCGGTATTCGAATTTTGGATTAAAATTTGTCCACTATTTTCATGTAGTACTGATTGGCAGTGCATATAATAAATAATAAATTGAGTTGATGTCATTGTTGTTGTTTTAGTTACAGCACTCTAAGAACATAGAAGCGTTATAAGACATGCTATCGATAAGTGCGACCTGGCCTCAATATTGAGCACTATCACACGATAGCCACATTGTTTAAAATACTGTAGGCATGCAGTGAAAGTCAAGACTCCTGCCGAGCTGCAAGCTTAGGTTGCATGCCCAGCATCTCTTACACTATACAATGAATTCAGTTCATTGCTCAGCGGCGTGCAGATTCCAAAGGTCCTGACTCCCGATAGTGAAATACTACTGTAGGCCTCAACAAAGTTTGAATAAAATTCGAATTTTTGATACGAAGTTCGAATTTAAGAAAAAAAAGAATTTAACATCCCTAATTAGAGTTAGTAGTGTGTGGTTCATAGTGCTATTTCTGTTCCTCAGATTCATTTTCGTGATTATGTCGCTTTACAAAATTTACTTATGTATGTATGTATGCATTTTAGTGGTTACCTCATCGAGTGTTGGTGTTATACCATCACACAGCTGCTGAGCAGCAACTAGGTGGCTTTGATAATCTTAGAGTGGTGTTTTTACTTATAATAGCAGTGCAGTATGGTGTGGACAATTGTATGTGTTTGCTGCTTGTGACTAGGACTGCACGACGCTCGCAACACCGCACGTCTGGCGTGGCGAATGATTGGTGACGGCTGTATTATGCAAATTACCAAATCTCTAACAACGGTGACTGACTCAAAATGTTGGATGATTTTTATTATGTATTTGAACATCCATTTGCTGTTTAGCAGGATTATGGCAAGAAATGCCAGATGTCATTTTTACATTATTTTCTAAACAGAATTAACACGTGGAATTGTATGATTTTTACTGGCGAAGCAGCTATGCTAGCGCAGTCTTAGTGATCGTATACTGTTTGTCTGTCTGTATGTTTGTCTGTCTATCTGTCACGCGTGCTTTGTGGGGAAATACAGCCGGTATTTTGAGAACACATGAAAGGTAATCACTCTAGTTTTCTGATACCATCAAAGATTGGTGGGCGATGTCCCCTTCCACCCGAAATTTGAGCTAAGTGATCCGCCCCCTAGGAAAAACGCCGACTTTGACCAGTATCTGCTTATAATGTGTCAACCAGAAGAGCTAGCAAAAAGTGTTCAATTATCGCAAATAGGAAGTCGACCACACGCTTTCCAACGAGCTATAGATGAAGTACGACGTTACCCCTAATTCCCCCAAAGGGTGGCTCAAAAAGCGAACTGTCTTTTTTGTGAATGAAACTAAACGTTCAGTCGAATCGTCTGCTGCAAACTTTCTTTATGTGAAAACTTCCAGCAGCAAAGTTGTAGCAGAACCTTTCTTTATGTAACAGTGTATACATGTTGGCTGTAAACTTAACCCTTCAACCTAATATTTAGCCTCAAAATGATCCACCCCCTTCAACAAACAAAAGCCTATTTCCACGTATGTTCGCTCTTAGTGCCTCAGCCATAAGAGCTAGTGAAAAATGTTCAATTATAAAATATAGGAAGTCGACTACGAGCTTTCCAACGAGCTAAGGATGAATCACATACGTTAACTCTAAATCTCGCAAAGGGTGGCTCAGAAATGCTACTTCGCTGTTTTACAAATAAAACTGACATTCTCTACAAAGTTCGTTTGCATTAAACTTTCAGATAAAGCGCTTATATTACCTGTGCTGACCCCATAGGGTGGCCAAAAAATGCAATTTTGTGATTTTGCAAATAAAGCTGGACTTAAATCGAAAACGAACTAAGCTTTGCACGGTCTGCGCCATAAGATATTCTGGGTGAATTGTGCATACTACATATACATACTATGTGGTTGTTTGCATGGAGTCTTTGATGTATATTACATTAAGGTATATTAATGTATTATGCAGTAACATATCAACATACATTATAGGTGCTTAGTGACTGATGTCATTTGGCTAATATGTCTGTTCACAAGGCAGTGCACAAGAGCTAAATATCTGTTTTCAGCATGTGTAATGTATACAGTTAACAGTTTCAAAACCACTTTCTTTCAGTCAAGGTGTTATGTCGAGCACTGGTAGATAGCAGTGGCAGTTTGGCGTACGTTGGTCAGATCAACGAAGTTGCTCTACACCAGACCCTGTTAATAATGGGATGGGTTACCGTATTAGGGTTAACTCCAGTGCGGGAAATTTATCTTGGTCTAACCAACCACCCAGGTCAACTCAGCCTGGCCATACCTGCATGGGTAGGTGCAATGAGTACCAGCCAAAGGGCGGTGATGCTCTGCGGCTGGGGAGTAAAGACAGATGTGGCTCATGTTTGGTGGCAGTTAAAACTCTGTGAACTCTTGTATAACATGTCATACCCGAGCGGTTTAGAGGCTTGGTTGTTGCGACTATGTGCTGTACAAATCTACATTTACTTTACTTTTCGCTGGTAGATATGTATGTTTTATATTTGCTGTTTAGTGACTAATGATTGTGCATGTTTAGACAGACTCATCCAGCAGCAGTACGTCAGAATCAACAGCATTAAAAGCCATTCAACCAGAATTTCATCATTGTACGTCACCGGCTATCATTGCAACAGACACCATCACCTCTGTTATTAATGTACCAGATACAAACTGTCAGATATGGTTATCAGCTGATGATCACGTGAAACCAATTAGTCCCGTTGATGAAACAGCGGAGAATCAGTGGACTAAACTGCTGACACCAAAGCCAAACCATGATAGACGGCTAAACCAATCGACCAAGACCAGTTGCAAGAAGACTCCTAGAAAGTTGACAGATGTCAGTGGAGACAGTGAAAAAATGACCAGCAGGTCGTCGGACGATATCACTGAACAGCTGTCATTGTATGGTTTTAATGCTGCTGACTGGTTGGACGACAGCTTTGCAGATGAAAATACCTGTGCTGATACTATCAAGACTTCACCACATCCTGTGGTGTTTAAAGACAACAGCCAAAGTACAAGGTCTTGTTTTAAGATCTACGAAGACTGTGCTGGTAGATCTCATCAACAGAATGCAGTCAGCCAATCATTCAAGAATTCTAATGCAAAAGTTCTGTGTGATCGAACTAATGTTGCCATCAATGGTTTCCAGATATTGACAAAAACTAGTTCACCAGTAACAAAGAGGACTTTGGAGGAACTAAATTTGTGTAAAGAAAACCATAAAACAAGCACGTGCAGACCTCCTAATACTACTGGAGTATACCTTAGTAATAGAGCCTGTGTAGTTGATTGTAAAAATTCAGCTGTGAAAAATTTGTCAAAAAGGAGCTCACAGGTTTTTGGCAAAGACAATCACAGTATTATTGTATTATCATCTGCTGCTGTTAGCAGAAGTACTACGCCTGAATTGTCATCAATTGTTACCACGTCATGTCAGATCAGCACAACTGTGTCGTCTTCACTTGCTGCTTTGACATCTGCCAGCGCCATGTTTCACTCATGTATACCTTCAGCTGTCAGCTGTTATATGTTAACATCAAATCATGTCAGTTATGCATCTGCTGTAAGTTGCAGCATTACTGTATGCAGCACTGTACAGCTCTCAGAATCCACAAAGTATCAGTCCAGAGGAACTATTCAGTCATCCTACAGTTTCAGTTCTACAATTCCACAACTGTGTCCCTCATCTGTGAAAACACCACACAACCAGTATTCAGTAAGAAGCTCATGCAGCACAAAGTTCTCGACGCCTACAATATCGTTAACTCCATGCAACCTGCCTGTGCAGAGGTCCACCATGAAGCCAACGCCTCCGATGTGCAGTTGTGGATGTCGTGCCAAGAGAAAGTTTGTTCAGTCACCAGGGCAAAACATAGGTCGACCATTCTATTGTTGTGGCTCCACTGCACGGTCGTCAAGAAAGGGGTGCAATTTTTTCAAATGGGAAAACAATGTCCCCGTTACACCAGTTGCACCAACAGGAGTGACACCACTATCAACAAAGCAGTTTTCGTCAGTTCAAACACCAGGCGGAAATAGCAATTTTACAACACCATATCATGCACGACAAGCAACTAACTGTCATGTTTTAGTTCCACCATCATTTAAGTGACACCGGTATGTTTTCATGCACGCACTGATCCGTTATCAGGATGTGTAAATATAAAGTCATGTACATCTATGCATGCCATTTTAAGGTAATTTTCTAGTTTATTGTTGACAAGTATGCAGTATGAGTGAATGTTAAGTGAAATGACTGATTGCTAACCTGTATTCAATTTTCCAACTAGTCTGTAATGTTAGCATACAATTGCACATTACTCAGTGTGTAGTTTTTAGTTTCTGAAACGAGACGATGTATTTTGTAAAGTGTGTGCATATTTGCATTCAGATTGTGCATTTATGAGTCATTTGTAAGCTATCCACTTTGACCAACATTACCGTTGTTAAAGACTAGCTACGACTGCTGCCAGTGGTGGGCACAGCTAATGGAACAGTTAGCTTCTCTAACACTAAACCGCTAGAGCAGTTAGCAGAAGCTAACCGCTAACTTTTTATATGAATTTTTCTTTGGTTGTGGTGTAGCTTTTTCTATAAAACCCTTGAAAACCTTATAAAACCCTTTTGACACAAGAGAGCTGAAAATCCACTATGCTCTACCTTAGAAAACAGCTTTCCAGCAACGTACAGCATAACAAGATTGCAGTTACGACGGTCAACTTGTCAAGAATCCTCAAGATAATCCGAACTTTTTTGAATTTTAAATCTTTTTAGTCGTTATCAGTTCAGTCTTTTTTCTGCTTTAATAATAAGATAATTCTTACTCTCTGTTAGTCTTTATCGGTTCAGTTAGTGGACTTAAAAGTTAACGGAACTAAATTTTAGCGGAAGCTAACTGGTCTGCTAATACTTTTCAAGGTTGTATGTATCATGTAAAACGTAGTAGTTTTCACTTGGAATGTTGTGTATAACATGTTTCCCTGTTTGGCACAGTAATTGCACCATGTTAGCAATCGTAAACTTGTCTGTTGACAATTGATGAATCTATGTTGCAACTGTTGCAAGTATGAAATATTGTGAATAGTAGCAAAAATCTGTGTAATTTAGTGGATGTGAACACTTTTGATGCTTCATTTTGATTACTAGCAGCTGTATTTTTAAAAGATGTTTTAATATTGCATATTTTAATTTTTCCTATACTTTACAGCATGCCATTTGTATAAGGTACAGAACAGTGTAACTGTCAGAATATTGTACTCTTTTATGACACATGGTTTGAAGTTACTTTGGCACCATGTACAAAATGGCAAAAGTAAGCAACCAGATGATGAAATCTCCGTTTTCCCTAAATAACCAACCAAGGTTCTTTAATTGACCAGTGGTGGGCACAGCTAATGGAAAAGTGAGCAGTTAGTGAAAGCTAATGCTAACCGCTAACTTTCTTCATATGAATTTATCTTTGGCTGTGATGTAGTCTTTTTTTGCCATAAAACCCTTAAAATAGAAACAGAGAGCTGAAAGTTCAATATGCTCTTCTTTTGAAAACAGCTTTCCAACAGCATATAGCGTGACAAGATCGTAGTTACAATGGTCAACTTGTCAAGAATCCTCAACATAATTGCAACTTTAAAAAAATTCTAACTCTTTTTAGTCGTTATCAAGGCCGCCTTAGTGTTAGCGGACTTACAGTTAGCAGAACTAAATCTTAGCGGAAAATAACTGGTCTGTTTGGTCTTCAAAGTTAGTGCAACCGCTAATCCGCTAATGAAAATGTTAGCTTCTCTAATTTGCAGTTACCGGATTAGCAGAACTATGCCCACCACTGTAATAGACTGCATAATCATTCCCATATTTAAACACTTTATTTGCATCACAACAGAATGTATATAACATACTGAGTTTAGCTTTTGAATGAGAAAGTTGGTGATTTTGTTATGCTTTTTTGTGAAATATTTCTGATAATGAAACTTTGCCACAATGTCAAAATGGTATAACATGATAAAAATGAAGTCTAAACCTGATATTTTGCTTTGTGGATGGCTTTTAATGCCAGATGTAATGTGTTAACGGGATGTGGTTTAGTTTTTAATTTTCACTGATGGCAGTTACTCGTCTGAATTATGAGTATTATAATACTGCATTGCTTTTTAAGTGATGGTTGTAAATTGTTTTGAGCATCTTGAAAGTACAAGTTCTATGACGTAGATTTATCAGCATTGGTGTAATGCACTGACATAATGTGGTGTCATATGAAAAAGGTTATAATACTTATATCACTGTAGTATTTTGGACGGTGCACACTGCAGACTGAGACCGGTGGCATTCATGGTGACGTCCATAAGGTTTTCTTGCTGTCATTTGATGACAGGTACCGGTACTGATTACTGAACAGTATTATTTTACGTCAGTTCAAACACCAGGCAGAAACAGTCATGCTATTTACAGTAATGTGTAGACTTGTAATACTTGGCAGTAGCATTGTGTTTATCATTTTGTATTGTGGAACTGATGTTCTGAATGCTACGGTAAGATTAGGGAAGAGAGGCCTGTGGATGAAGTCATTCAAAACATTGACAATACATGTTTCTGTGTTGACTTTTTCTCCAAATAATTCGTGCACTGCAAGGACCCCATTGGAACTTTCATCACACAGACCCCCTTGAGTTGTATCGTTTTCAAACAGTGCTTGTGATATGGCAGAATGGGTCGTTACTCGTTTCTTGCCTACTTACTGTGTAAAACTTTGTATATATGCTGTTTTCCTTTCAATATCACGTGACCTTGAGAAGCACGCAAACCAAAGACGTTAGATAATAATAGGCTATTTATATCTAACGTCTTTGACGCAAACCGTCTAATAATAGTCCGTCATTTCCCTTCCCATAAATTTGTTTAAGTAAGTAAGTAATTCTTTAATGCACAAATGACAAGCGCACTGTGTAACAGGTAGAAATGCAATAAAAGTCACACAAAATAAACAACATACAATACATGCAAAATAATACTGTTTAGTAATCAGTACCGATACCTGTCATCAAATAACATTCTAAAAATACAATTTTGCTTGGTAGTTGAGTTAACATCAGATGGAAGTGTAAATAAGGTTGTGGGCTCTCTGACAGAGGTTGTAGCTCGTGTTGTTGGGATGCGGTAAGAGCCAGTGTTGTCCTCGAGGAAAGTCCTTGTCCTTGTCCTCGGACTTCAAACGCCTCGAAAATTTTTGAGGACTGCATGCGTTTTTGAAATAGTCTATGTGTGAAAACTTTCAACGGCATAGTTGTATTAGAACCATTCCCCTCTAACGGTGTATAGATGTTGGCGGTAAACATAACCCTTTAACCTAATATATATAGCCTCAAAGTGACCTACCTCCTTCAACAAAGGCCGACCCTCGAACATCAAGTACTTGTCCTTGTCCTCGACCCGCAAGTCCTTGCCAACAACACTGGTAAGAGCCAGTGAAGAACATGTTGGGGGTTATATCTGGATGAACGAAAAAGATTTTCGTCCAACTCCTGTCTCAGCTCAGTTTCATGAACTTTCATCACCGAGAACCATGCCTGTGTATATTTATTTGTCGGAAACTCTAGCTGTAAAACGCTTCGCTCGGCAGTGAGCTAACTGCTGCTTGGCCAGACTCCCGAAGGTGTGCGGCAGATGCGTGCGCGTTGCGGATGCATCGGTCCATGGTTGCTGCCTGGCGGATGGTTTACAAAACAAGATGCGGATAACCCACGGATGCAGACCTTATCGTCATATTCAACTTAATGGTGCAGTCGAAATGTATCATCACCTATCTAGTGTTTGCAATCCCGGGACCACTTCCCAATCTTAGGACTTCGGGATTGGGATTTTGCAATCCCGGGATTGAAAATCCGGTGAAACAACCAATGGCTACGGATCAGGCTGGGCGTCAACGTAGAAGTTATAGGCTTCATAAGCCTGCGTATTAGCTGAATACATTAGCAATTATAATTCGTGACATAATTCGGCTGTATAGGCCTATTCGAACTTACATTAGGCGTAAGACCATATATATATTAGTATTGTCCAGGCTATATATCGTACTCTAGCAACC
>Ga0209452_1000191_pt1 | contig 16815 bp, 12 predicted proteins | sample WorMetimpBELIZE1_FD_187388 | JGI IMG/M metagenome (GOLD analysis project Ga0209452, IMG submission 187388) | Marine gutless worms symbiont microbial communities from Max Planck institute for Marine Microbiology, Germany - Olavius imperfectus... | ecosystem: Host-associated > Annelida > Digestive... | reverse complement strand
GGGCTGAACAGCTTAAAGGGCAGTCTGCACCGGTGATCCTGCTGGTGAATTTTAAAGATCTGAACCTGTCTGTACTGGGTAACCGTTTGCCACGGGATATGCGTGTGGAAAGTGGTCAGTTGGTTATCGAATTTTAATCTGTCCGGACGGAGTAGTTATGTCTGTGATTGCTTTTCTTTCAATGGATACGTCGGCCCTTGAAGATTTCTTCGTTTACGATGAAATGCTTATCCCTCATTTCAACGCACATGGCTACGATGTTGAAACCGTTGCCTGGCGGGATGGATCCGTGGACTGGAACAGATTTAGCCATGTGATTGTGCGAAGTCCCTGGGATTATCAGCAGGATCCTGATGGATTTATGGCGTGCCTTGAGCGCATTGAAGCTTCACAGGCCACGCTTCACAACCCCTTGTCTCTCATGAAGTGGAACATTGAAAAAACGTATCTGCAGTCGCTGGAAAGTCAGGGCGTACCGGTAGTGCCTACAAGTTGGGCAGACTCTTTTTCGGCAGACTGGTTTGTTAAGCAATTTGAAGTATTCGAAACAGACGAGCTGGTGATCAAACCGGCGCTGAGCGCTAATGCTGACGATACGTTTCGCATTCATCGTCGTGATGCAGCAAACTACACCGCTCAACTGAGTGAGCTTTTTCATAACCGTAAGTTAATGGTGCAGCCTTTTTTACAAAGTGTTACCGGCGAGGGTGAGTACTCACTCTTTTACTTTGGCGGGCAGTACAGTCACACTTTGTTGAAGCAACCTCAGGAAGGAGACTTCAGGGTGCAGGAAGAGCACGGTGGCAGGTTATCCGCTTTTACCCCTGATGCTGGCATGCTAAGTGTGTGTGAAGCAGCACTCAATGCTATGCCTGACAGCTATTTGTATGCGAGAGTCGACCTCATCCGGACTGATTCAGGCTGGGCAATTATGGAGCTGGAACTCATTGAGCCATCGCTCTATTTTAATATCGATGAATCCTCCGCCGCCCGTTTTGTTGATGTGTTTGTAAGCCGTCACGGTGAAGGCTGAAGAAAACAAAAAAGGGCTGCAGCCGGACTGAGCCCTTATTAATAAAACGCGGCGTTAATCTTTGTCCCGCATTCTCGCGCCGTTACTTACTTTCTCCCGGCTTTGCTGATGATATTGCGGCCGTGGAGCCGATTGTTGGCGGGAGACATTATTTTTCCCCGCATACTGATTTCTGCTCACGGCTGCGTCTCTGCCATTCCCCTGTGCGGCGTAGCTGTTCTGAGCCCTGTACTGTTTAACCTGACGTTCCTGCTGTACCGGCTGCGTGTAGCGCTTTACGTCCGGCGACTGGCGTACAATGTTGTTAGTCTCCGGTCCTTTGGCCCGTGGCTCAATCTGACGGTATTGTTTGTCCGGAGTACTGCGCTTATCTGTTTCATTGCCGGTATACCGTTTCACATGTTTCTGGCTGACCGGTTCCTGTCTGTTAACAACAGAGCGGCTTACAACAGTGGGCGCGCTGCGGGAAGAGCTGTTGTAGTCCACTTTATGCCTCACAGGCCGGGCGTCATTGATGTAACGGGTGTTTTTCGTGCTGACGACGCGGTCTGAATAGCGCACCCGGCGATGCTCCGCACTATGTTGCCATGGCTGATAATCACGGCTGTAAGAGCGCTTGATGTCACTACCATAGTAAAAGCGCTTCACCGGCCGGCGGGTAACAATCACATGGCGATCGTGCCAGCTGATACCACCGAAATAGAAGGTAGTAGACAGCCGGATCCCGGGATTCCAGTAGAAAGACGCGGTTTGATGGTAGTGAACAGGGTGATGCCAGTACACAGGGGCGATGGCCGGATGCCACCAGCTGCCGTAAACTACCCGCGTATCGTAGTAGGGAACATACACAATTTCTTTGCGTACCGGTTCAATAACAATCACTTCACGATCACGCTCAATGCGCTGATATTCATTGTCCGTCAATGTGCCGGCATTCAGTGCGTGCTGACGCAATACCTGAACTCTGGCCAGTACACGGCTTTGACTGATTAGTACATTGTCGCCAAGGGCCTGTAGCCAGTCGAGATCATTGCTTAAAGTATGCAGTATGTCGCTGAAAGGTACGATTGCTTTAACGCTGGGATCCCAGTTGAAATCTTCAATTGCGTCTTCCACTTCCTCACTGTCCATTTCTGCATGAGCCTGACGCCAGCGGTCAGCAGCCACCACTTCCAGAGGATAAGTGGATGCAATGAGAATGTGGGTAAGAATGGTGTCCGGATAGAGGGCAACCGGCGCCAGCAAACTGTCGAGTTCAGCATCGGTATAGGTCGCATTCTGCTGCTGTATCTGCTGTGTTTCAGCACTGAATGCTGTGGATGGCAGTAAGAGGGTTCCGGCAGCCAGAGAAGCGATAACGGCAAAGGTAACAGGTTTCATAGTCACTCCGTTATTCCGCAAAATGTCACGGAATGTAGTCAGTATATGAAACGTTATAGCCGGTTATACATTAACCAAACCTGAACCAACCCGTTACGGGTGGTTCAGGTTTGTCAGAATTATTTGAACATGTGAGGGTCGAAAACGTGGCCGAGCTTTTCGGTTTTTGTTTTCAGGTAATGTTTGTTGTCTTTTGTCATGCCGTGATCGATGGGCTTTCTGGCAACAATTTCAACGCCTAAGTCTTCCAGCGCTTTCAGTTTGCGGGGATTATTCGTCATCAGCTCTACTTTGCCGATTTTCAGTGTATCCAGCATGAGTTTACAGATATCGTAGCTGCGTAAATCTGCATCAAAACCCAGATGCTCATTCGCTTCTACGGTATCCATGCCGCTGTCCTGCAGGTTGTAAGCGCGGATTTTATTCAATAGGCCAATACCCCGGCCTTCCTGGCGCAAATACAGAATCACACCGAAACCGTGGTCGACAATATTTTGCATGGCCTTTTCCAGTTGGAAGCCACAATCGCAACGTGTACTGAATAAAGCATCACCGGTAAGGCATTCTGAATGAATACGAATCGGTACGGTGTCGCTTTCTTTCCACGAGCCGTAAGATAATGCCACATGTTCCTGTCCGCTTAATTCAACAAAGCCGTGAATGCGGAATTCACCCATACGGGTAGGGAGTTTGGCGGAACTGATATATTCGTACTTCGGTTGCTTACTGGTCATTGCACTTCTATGCCTGCTGTTACATCCACGATAATGTGGGGATGATGCGCTATTTTACAAGATTAGCGCCTGAGCATTATAGCAATTGTTTATGGATTAGTGCTGAGTATCACAACCTGACAAAATTATCCAGCGGAGCGGGGTGAGCAATTGCAAAACCCTGAGCGAAATCCACACCAATGGCACGCAGGGATTCCATCGCCAGCGCGCTTTCTACGTATTCGCCGACTGTCGACATGCCAATGGCCTTGGCCACATCATTGATAGACGACACCAGTACCTTATTCACCGGACTGGTATGCATGTCCTGAACAAAGCTGCCATCAATTTTCACGCAATTAACAGGCAAATCCCGTAAATAGCCGTAGGACGAGAATCCGGTACCAAAATCATCAAGGGCAAATTTACAGCCTAACTGTTTAAAGGTGCGTATAAATTCTAATGTTCTGTCCATCTGCACAATGGCGGCAGTTTCAGTAATTTCAAAACAAATTTTACTGTAAGGCACATTGTATTGCTCAAAGGCTTTCAGGATTTGCAGTTTCAGATTTTCATCTGCCAGTGCCGTGCCGCACAAATTAATATTGCACTGGGCAAGGTTAGCCAGTTGAACGGGATGCGCTCCCAGCCAGCTGAGCGTATGGGTAACAACCCACTGGTCGATGAGGGGAGAAAGATCGTATCTTTCTGCTGTTGGCAGAAATGCCGCCGGTTCGTATATCTGGCCCCGGTCTCCCTTCATACGTACAAGAATTTCAAAGTAATCACCGCCGGCTTCCGTTTGCAGAGGCATGAGCGGCTGGTAATAAAGTTCAAAGCCGCCGGATTGCAGGGCAGACTGAATGCGTTTTACCCAGTCGAGTTCTTCGGTGTAACGTTGCAGCGCTTCATCATTGCCTTTTAACTGATGTATGCAATTTCTGCCGTTCCGCTTGGCCATATAACAGGCATTATCTGCCAGACTTAACAGATGCTCCGCACTGGCATCGATTTGATCACTGTTCACCATGCCGATACTGACACCCAAGTTGAATACCTGGTTATCCCAGACAAACCGGTAGGCCTGCACCGCATTCAGCATCTTGTTACCACACAAGAATGCTGATTCTTCTGTTTCAGTTGTGTATAAAGCCGCAAATTCATCGCCTCCCAGTCTGGCCAGCAGGCCCCGGTTGCCTAATGTGGATTTCAGCAGGCTGGCAATTTCTTTAATGAGTCTGTCACCTGCTTTATGACCACAGGTATCGTTAACTGTTTTAAATCTGTCCAGATCGAGGTATTGCAGGATAACTGGCGGGGAGTTTTCTGTACGTGCCTGCATCGCGCTGGCCAGTTGCAATTCAAATTCTCTGCGGTTCATCGCGCCGGTGAGGGAATCGTGGCTGGCGAGGTATTGCAGGCTCAGGTCCATTTCTTTGCGGCTGGTGATATCAAATACCGAACCATAAAGGTAAATATCGTCACTTTCCCGTTTTAACTGACAGGAAAGAGAAAACCAGAACTCACTGCCATCAGCCCGGGTACCGCGGATTTCTTTTCCCAGAATCACATTTTTCTCAAGCAACTCGGCGACCAGCGCCTTACGGTCATTTTCATCTGCATAGAAGGTGGCTGTGTTGGTGACAGATTTGAGCATATCGCCTTCACTGTCATAGCCAAATACGGCACACATAGCAGGGTTGACCGTTTTGAGCTTGCCATCAAGGGTAGAGGTATACAGCCCTTCTGCGGCAGTGCGGAACAGATCGTAAAAGCGCTGGAGATCAGATATCCGGCGGCGCTGGGTAGAGAGCTGATCATCACTTACCGTGCGCTCCTGTATTTCAGCACCAATTCCCAGTGCCATCACCGACAGCACCACGATAAGGATTTCCATGACCGGTGAAACATCGTCAAAAGATATCCCGTTTACCATGTTAGAAAAACAATGGGTAAACGCCACCATGAACAGCCCCCAGGCGAGCAGGTATATGAAGGTGAGGGACGGAATACGGCGATCGCGATATATCAGTGCTTCAAGGGCAAACAGAGTGGTAAATGCAGGCATTACAAAGCAGCCTGTACTGAACGTGAATAACTGATTACCTAATGCCAGTGCGGCAATAGCCAGTGCGCCAAGGGCGATACTTTGCAGAAGATGGACGCGCTGAGGCACACGGGTGAAGAAGTGGCGGGTCAGTTTCAAAAGAACAAAGCATACCATCAGCATCAACAGAGTGAATATAATTTCAAAGTGTTGTTGCAGGCCGCTGGTAGTAACCAGTTCCCCTTGTACCCAGACCAGAATTAACAGGCAATTTGCGGCCAGTGCTGACAGCCAGAATCTGCTGCGGGTCTGTTTATACAACCAGGTCAGCAAGAAATAGCCGAACAGCACGGTCAGTGAACCTGTGGTAAGGCCGAAAAGAAGTAAATTATTTTGTTGCCGCTCCGCCAGCTTTTGGGTGTCCCACAAATACACCGGAAATGCGCGGAAGCCATGATCTTTCAACCTGACGGCCAGTGTGGTGGTGACGCCAGCCTGTAACGTAACAGGAACAACCAGTGCGCCCTGCCGGTAATACTCTGCTGCCGGTTCAGATGCGGTTAAAACCGTGGCGCTTAGCAGGTTGCCACGGGCGTCCAGCGTGTAGACACCGGCCTCATCAACGCCGGGCTTTTCAATACTGACTACCAGTGAGGACGCACGGTCGAGAACGGAATGGACATCAATGAACTGCCATAACGCCTCACCATCCTCAAGGGGCATCAACGAATCGCTGACAGGCAGGTTTGAGCGGTTCTGTAGAGCTTCTGAGGGAGTGAGGTTGTCGCCGGCAACATAAACCGGTACTTCGGCATTCAGGTTGACTGACACAAAATCGCGGGAAAGAAGTTTATCGGCGGCGATACTGCACAGCGGACTGAACAACAGCCCGGTTATTATCAGTAACACTGTGACAAAAAAATTGCCGGCTCCCGCCCGCTCAGCACGTCTCATTCCCTGCTCGCACCATCTTGTTTTGATTGTTTTTTATACTAATACAAACCTTGCAGGATCACGAATCCTATTTTGAGTTGATGTGCTGCCATAAAGTGTCTGTATTACTCGCGACGCCGCCAGCGGGCTCCAGCCACATGGCATCACATAACCATTCAATGCAAAGGAGAAAACGTAATTCTCCGGCAGAATAAATAACCTGCATACGATCAGCGCCCCATTCAGGAGGCTGAGGCACAGCATCCAGTAGTGCACCTAACCGGTTAGCAAATTGGGTTGCTCTGGCCGGTGTATCAGGCAGGGGAAACGCCAGTAAAATAAGTTCGTCCTGCCTTTTGGCTTGTTGTTTCAGAGCTTCTGCTGTTAACTGCTGCACGACAGCATTCCTCCGCGGGTTTGTTTTGATGGTGTGCTGAAAGGGTGGCTGTCCCATCGCGTATCGAAGGGCGAAGTACATGCCTCCAGCAATTGCTCACAGGTTGTAAAGTCGCCGCTTTCTGCATCTTCAATGGCTTGTTGTAGAAGATGGGTTCGCGGGATCACCGCCGGATTAAACGGGCGGATATCCTCAGGCTGCGTCGACTGTTCAAACCGTAATGAGCGGTAATTTTGCCACCAGTTATCAAATGTCTCACGATCAATAAAATCATCACGTAGCTGACAGCTAATGTCTGAGAGATTTGTAAGTGCTAACTTTCTGAAAGAATATGTGTAGTCTGACAGTTGTTGTTCCAGCATATTAAGCCACTGATTAACCACAGGCATGGAAGAGGGAGAGGTGCTTTCCAGTCCCATCCGCCGGCACATCGCATTGCCGAACTGACTGATAAACGCCGGTTCGTAGCGTTGCAGAGCAGAGCGGATTTCGTCTACGGAGCAGTGGTCAGAAAAGCAGTGCGCCAGTACGTTCAGATTCCACAGGCCAATACCAGGTTGCTGATCAAATGCGTAGCGTCCCTGATGATCAGAGTGGTTAAAGACGGCATCAGCCTTAAACCCGTCCATAAATGCGTAAGGCCCGTAATCAAAGGTAATCCCGTGCACAGACATATTGTCGGTATTCATCACGCCATGGGCAAAACCGTGAGTTTGCCACAACGCAATCAGCCGTGCGGTACGTAAAGTGATGGCCGTGAGCAGGGCCAGATGAGGATTTGCAGCATCGAGGCATTCCGGGAAGTGGGTAGCCAACGTGTAGTCAAACAGTGCATTGAGCTTGTCTTTTTCGCCGCTGTGGAAGAAGTATTCAAAATGCCCGAAGCGTATGTGACTTGGGCAGGTGCGGATCATCATCGCTCCCTGTTCCGGCTGCTCCCGGAAAACGGTTTCTGCGCTGCTGAAGAGGCACAAACTTCGTGATGAGGGAATACCAAGGGCATGCAATGCTTCGCCGCCAATGTATTCGCGGATCGTTGAGCGTAATACCGCGCGGCCGTCTGCGCCTCTGGAATAAGGTGTCGGACCGGCGCCTTTGAGGTGCAGGTCTGTTACTTTGCCTTCTGTATCCACCGCTTCTGCCAGCAGTAAGCCGCGGCCGTCGCCAAGAAAAGGGTTCCACTGGCCAAACTGATGACCACCATACTTCTGAGCCACTGCGCTTTCGCAAAGTGCTGAGCTTTCATCCGCCAGTAACGTGGTAATGTGATTATCTGTCCACCATGCCTCAGGCAGGCCCAATTGTGCCGCCAGTGGCCGGTTCACCAGGCGCAATTGTTGTTGCTTAAGCACTGCCGGTTTTACAGGGGAAACCATGGATGACAGTGCGCTGGCATAACTGTGAGTAAGCTTCATGGGGGCCTTAAGAAATTCGGGAAAATTAGTCTGATGTGTTTTGATACTGATTTCCAGTTAACATCAGGCTATGTAGATTACTAAAAATTAATTATAAACTCAGCCCCGGAAGAGAGCGTAATCAATAATAATCCCACTAACCACGGCAATCCCACTCAACAAGGAGTATTGAGACGTGTTAACGATTCATCATTTAAATAATTCGCGGTCGCAACGGTTACTCTGGTTACTGGAGGAGCTGAATGTTGAGTACAAATTGGAGAAATACCAGCGGGATGCGAAGACGGGTCTTGCGCCGGTGGAGCTGAAAGCTGTACATCCACTTGGCCGTTCTCCGGTTCTGACCACTGAGAATGTGTCTCTGGCAGAGTCCGGCGCCATTGTTGAATACGTGGTGCGGCATTACGGAAATGGCGCATTTGCTGTGCCGGAGGAAGAAAGTAGCTACCAGCAATATCTGTTCTGGCTGCATTTTGCTGAGGGATCGCTGATGCCTCCCAGAGTGGCGATGCTGGTGTTCTCAAAAGCAAAACAGAAAGTACCGGCGCTGTTAAGACCACTGGCGAAAAAAATCCTCGACGGCATTATGGACGCTTACTACAAGCCGAATCTTATCCAGAGTTTAAAATTCACCGAGTCCCATCTGCAGAATCATGCCTGGTTCGCAGGTACGGAACCCACCGGCGCTGATGTGCAGATGCTGTTTCCGCTGGAAACACTGGTTGCCATGGGGCAGGCTGATGATTATCCGGCGATTAAGGCGTGGGTGAAAAAAATTCATGACCGGCCTGCCTATCAGCGGGCGCTGGAAAAAGGCGGTGAGTACCATTATGCCTGAGATTTCAGAGGTAACGGTGTGCCGGCTCAGTCGTTCAGAGTACTTTCGAGATAATCGTTTATCATCTGCAGGAACGCTTCACCATAGCGTTCCAGTTTGGTTTTACCCACGCCGCTGATATCCAGGAAATCGTTAACCGTAGTCGGGGTTTTCGCCGCCATATCTGCCAGCGTTGCATCACTGAAAATAACGTAAGGCGGTACGCTGTGCTCTTCAGCCAGTGACTTACGCAAATGCTTAAGGCGCTTGAACAGTGCTTTATCGTAAACAGCGGGCGCTTTACTTACCCGTGCATCAGGTTTAAAGCTGAGCCTTGGCACTGCCAGTTCAAGAGGGACTTCCCCTTTAAGTACAGAACGGGCATTCTCGTTTAGTCTGAGCATGGCACCGGCGGTTAAATCGACTCTCACCAGACCTTTGTGGATTAACTGGTTAATCATACTATGCCAGTATCCGTCAGGCTTTTCTTTACCAATACCATAGGTGCTGAGCTGGTGGTGGCCGGCTTCCTGAATGCGCTTCAGTGCCTTGCCCCGTATCACGTCGATAACATATTGCGAACCGGCCTGTTGATTCAGGCGTAAAATACAGGACAGGATCTTCTGGGCGATAACCAGCCCGTCAATCAGCTTCGGCGGGTCAATGCATATATCGCAGTTGCCACAGGCGGTATCACTGTACTGAGAAAAGTAATTCAGCAGCACCTGACGGCGACAGGTTTGCGCTTCGGCAAATGCTTCCATTGACGCAAACTTTTGAATCTCCACATCCAGCCGGTCCGTTGCTTCTCCCTGGTCAATCCACTGGCGTACCCTGGCGGCATCTTTTTCATCGAACAACAGCATGGCTTCAGACTCCAGCCCGTCACGTCCGGCCCGGCCTGTTTCCTGATAGTAATTTTCAATACTTCGCGGTACATCATGATGCACCACGTACCGCACGTTAGATTTGTTAATGCCCATACCGAAAGCCACGGTGGCAATGACAATGTCCACCTGATCATTCAGAAAACGGCGCTGAACATATTCCCGCTCGTCTGCATCTTTACCGGCATGATAGGCGGCACAGCTGATGCCTTCGCGGTGTAGTTTTGCATGAAGGTCGTCCACTTTCGCGCGGCTGTTGCAATAAATAATACCGCTGCCATCCTGCTGTTTTACGTAATCCCGTACCTGGTCAAAGGCTTTATATTTGGGCATGACACGGTAGCGGATATTCGGCCGGTCGAAGCTGCCTTTGTATACAAACGGATCCTGAAGATTAAGCTGCACCAGAATATCGGCTTGTGTGGCTGCATCTGCCGTGGCGGTTAATCCGATTACCGGAATAGAGGGAAAACGTTGTTTCAGCAGACCGAGAGCACGGTAATCCTGTCTGAAGTCATGACCCCAGTGAGACACACAGTGCGCTTCATCCACGGCAAACAGTGAAACCGTTTGCGACTGCAGAAAAGACATCAGCCAGGAAGTGAGCAATTTTTCCGGCGAGACGTATAACAGTTGCAACGTGCCACCGGTAATGCGGCTGAGTACTGATTGCTGCTGTTCCTGATCCTGTGTGGAGTTGATGTACGCAGCACTCACCCCGGCTTCCCGCAGTTGTTCGACCTGATCCTGCATCAGTGAAATCAATGGAGAAACTACTACCGCAACCCCTTCTCTAACAAGCGCAGGAATTTGGTAACAAAGGGATTTACCGCCGCCTGTGGGTAATAACACCAGAGCATCCCGGCCATCAACCACCGCATTGATAACGGCTTCCTGGCCGTCTCTGAATTTGTTGTAGCCGAATACCTTCGACAGCACTTCAAGAGGTGTCGCAGTATCGCTTTCCGGCAATTTTTCAGGGGTGGGGGATTCGATAATCGTCATTGCCGGGGGATTTTACGTGTTTTCGCGCAAGTGTTCACGGCATTTGCAGTACAGTTTGCTATATGTTGTTGTGTTAGCGGAAAAAAAAGCTAACATCAGCAGCATCGAATGTGAAGGAGAGTAATATGGCTGAACCGTTACCCGATCTGATTGAAGAACTCGTATCAGAGGCGCAAAACGACGATCCCGCTGCCGTATTAACCACACTGGCCAGTGAAGACGATGTTTCTGTTGCAACAGTCCTTGAATCGTTACCGGTAGAGCACCGGATTGCCACCTGGGAAGGCTTGCCCCGGGACAGAAAAATCGACGTGCTGGTAGAGATGCGTAGCGATCCGCGGGAAATCCTCATCGACGCCACGCCTGACAGTGAATGGTCACTGATGTTTGCCGACATCGAAGCTGAATCACTGCTGGAACTGATGGATTCACTGCCGTCACGGTTGATTGACCTCGCATTTAAAGCACTGGATACCCAGCAACAGGCATTCTTCCGTGAAGCGACACAGTTCAGTGATGACGAAATCGGTCACTGGCTCTCCCACGAACAACTGGTATTGCCTATCAACGCAAAAGTGCGTGATGCATTGCGGCTTATCCGCCGTAATGTGCCGGGGCACTGTGACACCCTTTTTCTGACCAACCGCTCCGGTCAGTTTTCAGCAGCGGTAAAGCTAACCAAAGTGTTCGGCGCGCCGGAGCATGTGCCTCTGGTGGAGTTGACGGTTGAGAATATGCCTGTGCTTAAGGGGACCGACGATACCACCGCGGCGTCTTTGCAATTACAACGTTCGGGCTTTGCATCATTACCTGTGGTGGATGACTGCAATAAGTTACTGGGACGGCTGGATGTAACGTCCGCCAGTGAGCTGGTGAATGAAAATTATGAACGTCAGGTGATGGCATCTGCCGGTATGGATGAAGACGAGGATTTATTCTCGCCTGTCGCGAAGAGTGCCCGCAACCGTGCACTCTGGTTGGGTATCAACCTACTCACAGCGTTTCTGGCGTCCTGGTTTATCGGTATGTTTGAAGGCACGTTACAACAGGTTGTGGCACTGGCGGTGCTGATGCCGGTGGTTGCCAGTATGGGCGGCATTGCCGGCAGCCAGACACTCACACTGATTGTCCGTGGTCTGGCACTTGGGCAGGTAACCAAAGCTAACTTCCGTGCCCTGATGATGAAAGAGCTTAAAGTTGGCGGCCTGAACGGCGTGATCTGGGCCATCTTTATTGGCATAGTGGCCTCTTTCTGGTTCTCAAGTGCGGCGCTGGGCGTGGTGATTTGTCTGGCAATTCTGGTGAACATCGTGTCAGCAGCCCTGGCCGGTGTATTTCTGCCTGTGTTGCTGGAAAAACTGAATATCGACCCTGCGCTCAGCGGCTCGGTGATCCTCACCACCGTGACCGATATTGTAGGATTTGTTGCCTTTCTTGGTCTGGGTACCCTGTTTCTGCTCTAGCGCCGGCAGACCATCATAAGTGCCCGGCATTTTACCGGTACAGACTTGCTTCGGTTTGTACCGGCAGGAGACAATGCAACTTTCTCTTCTAACAAGGAACGTCATTGAACGACTTGCAAAGCCTTGCAGCATCCCGCGCTACCCGTACCGGTGTAATTTGTGCCATCGCGGCCTACATTATGTGGGGCGTAGCGCCGGTTTACTTTAAACAGCTTCAGGTTCTGCCGGCCATGGATGTGCTGATGCACAGAATTATCTGGTCTGCGGTCATTCTGCTGGTGTTAGTGCTGGCACTGAAGCAGGGGCCAAAGGTGATGGCAGCACTGCGCAGCCGCAAAGTGATGCAGGTGCTGTTTTTTGCGGGTTTACTACTGGGAGCAAACTGGCTGCTTTTTATCTGGGCGATCAACAATGACCATTTGCTTGATGCCAGTCTGGGTTACTATATCAATCCGCTGATCAATGTGTTCTTCGGCCGTTTGTTCCTGGGTGAAGTGTTGCGTCCGGCGCAGAAAGTGGCGGTTGGTCTGGCTGCAACCGGCGTCACTATTCTCATTGTGACTTATGGTCAACTTCCCTGGATTGCGCTGGTGCTGGCGATGACTTTCAGTGTGTATGGTTTGTTGAGAAAGAAAGTGGCGGTGGACTCATTGCCCGGACTCTTCATTGAAACAACCCTGTTGTTACCTTTCGCGCTGATTTACTGGGTAGGGTTTGCCAGTGAACACAGCAATATGTTGCATAATGACTGGCAACTTAATGCACTGCTGTTTGCGGCGGGTATTGTAACCACTGCGCCATTGCTGTGCTTTACTGCCGCAGCCCGCCGTATCATGTATTCCACGCTGGGGTTCTTCCAGTATATCGGACCGTCAATCATGTTTATGCTGGCGCTGTTTGTTTACGGCGAGCCCTTTGATATGACCAAAATGGTTACATTTGTTTTTGTGTGGCTGGCTTTGGTGGTATTCAGTACCGATTCGTTGCGGGCCTACCGTCAGCAACGTAAAAAGCTTCAGATTGCGCGGGAGCAAACCTGATTACGACCCTGAGATTTGGCGGTGTAAAGCAGTTTGTCTGCATCGCCGAGCAGGGTTTCAAGGTTGTCATCGAAAGCACTGATTAATCCGATACTCGCTGTCACACTAAGCAACTTATCTTTGTAGAGTACCGGAGTTTCTGCAACTACCGCGCGGAAATTTTCAATCCGCCTGAGGGCATCTTCAGATGCCATATCCGGCAGATAAATACAGAACTCTTCACCGCCGAATCGTGCTGCCGGTACATCGTTAAACAGCGAGCTGATTAACTCTGCCACCGTTTTCAGCACGGCATCACCGGCATCGTGGCCGTAGGTGTCATTAATGCGTTTGAAATGGTCAAGGTCTACAAGGGCCAGTGACTGGCGTTCCACATGCTGGCGGTAGCGGGTGGCTACCGTGTAGAAAAAGTGACGGCGGTTCGGCAGGCCTGTCAGATAGTCAGAATTGGCGACCCGGCGGATGGTTTCCACGCTTTCCAGCAATTCAAGGTTTTGCATCACCCTGCACAGAAACTCTTCGTGACAGAAGGGGCTGCGCAGAAAGTCATTGGCACCGCTTTTGAGGAATGTTGCCGGCAAAATACCGGATTTTCCTGACGCAATACCGATAATCGCCATTTCTTCTTTAGCATATGCGCGGCGTAATTCCGCAATGTACTGGACGCCCTGGTCATCATCAATGCTATAGTCGATGAGCATCAACTGAATGTAGGGGTGTTCAGCAAGGTGCTCCTGCGCCTGCGCTTGTCCGCTGGCTGAGTAGACCAGGAAGTTATGTCGGCGGAGCAGGGAAACCATGGCCTGACGACTGCTGCGCTTGTCGTCCACCACCAGTACACCCACACTTTTGTTTTTATCGAGTCTGGCCAGAAGGCGGCTCAGATAGTCATAGATCTGATGATTTTCCTTTACCAGATAATCCACAATTTCTCTGCTGAGTATCGCTTTGCGGGTATCGTCGCTGGCGTTGTCGGTAACGACAATGGTGGGCACAAAAGCATTGATGGTGAAATCGATGGCTTCTCCGTGAGGAGCATCAGGCAGCGCATAGGCTACCACGGCACAAAGATATTCTTCAGGCATGGACGCAGAAAAGCGCATCTGTGCCTCGCTGAGAGAATTTGCCCCTTCGGGAATTAAACCGGCTTTTTTCACCAGTTTGGACACGAGCTGCAAGCTTTTCTGGCTATTTTCAATGACCAGTACTTTTCTTTGCATATCGTGCCTCAGTTGAATGAAATCGCTGCTTTAGCGGTTAATTAAATAATATCGGCTGACCGCAGGTGAAATTTAGAGTGGCTGCAATTTAGCATAGGCCAGTACCAGCCATTTGCTGCCGAATTCGTCGAAATTCACCTGCACTCTGGCGTGATCGCCGGAACCTTCATAGTTCAGTACCACGCCCTCACCGAATTTGCGGTGCATGACACGCTGACCCAACTGAAACCCGGTTTGTTCAAAACTTTCGTGAGACGTTGCCCTTGAAAAGCGGTTATGAACAGGGCGGGATACCGTTGATTTTAGCCGTACTTCTTCCACGCATTCCGAAGGAATTTCGCGGATAAACCGTGACGCCGTGTGATACTTGTCCTGACCATAAAGCCGGCGGCTTTCCGCATAGGTAATAAAGAGCTTTTTCATGGCCCGTGTCATACCCACGTAGGCCAGACGGCGTTCCTCTTCCATACGGCCGGGCTCATCATTGGTCATCTGGCTGGGGAACATGCCTTCTTCAACACCGGCCATAAAAACCAGCGGAAACTCCAGGCCTTTGGCGGTGTGAATGGTCATCATCTGAACCGCATCCTGGTCGGTGTCAGCCTGTGTTTCACCGGCTTCCAGTGAGGCATGAGCCAGAAATGCACTCAGCGGCGTCATTTCATCGGCTTCTTCCGGCACGATAAACTGCTTACAAGCTGTGACCAGTTCCTCAAGGTTTTCCAGGCGTGCCTGTGCTTTTTCACCTTTTTCAGCCTGATACATGGCATATAAGCCGGAATGTTTGATAGCTTTGTCGGCCTGTTCTTCCAGTGGTAAATCTGCCATTGCCTGTTCAAGATCGGTTATCAGTACAATAAAACTCTGCAAGGCGTTAGCTGCACGTCCTTTCAGGGAACCGTCGGTAAGTAACAAATTACTGGCCTGCCACAACGAGCAGTTGTGCGCTCTGGCCGTCTCACGGATAGCTGACAGGGTTTTCTCACCCATGCCGCGGCTGGGTGTATTAACTACCCGCTCATAGGCAGCGTCATCATGAGGGTGGTTAACCATGCGCAGATAACCCAGCGCATCTTTAATTTCCTGGCGTTCGAAGAATCGCAGACCACCGTAAATCCGGTAAGCCAGTCCTTCATGCAACAGCGCTTCTTCCAGTACACGGGACTGGGCATTGTTGCGGTATAAAATGGCACTTTCACTCAGGGCATTACCCTGCTGCAGCCAGCTTTTAATTTGCGACACAATAAAGCGGGCTTCATCCAGTTCGTTGAAACCGGCATATACAGATACCAGTTCACCGTCAGCACCGTCAGTCCAGAGCTCTTTGCCGAGCCGGCCGGTGTTGTTGTCGATCACCGCGTTTGCGGCTTTCAGAATTGTGCTGGTGGAGCGGTAATTCTGTTCAAGACGGATGGTTTCCGGCTTCGGGAAGTCCTTCAGAAACTTATGTATATTATCGACATTTGCACCCCGCCAGCCATAAATTGACTGATCGTCGTCGCCCACGATCATGATGGTGTTTTCGCCGGTGCTGCACAGCATGCGAAGCCAGGCATACTGAATGTTATTGGTGTCCTGGAATTCGTCGACCAGTACCGCACGGAAACGTTTTTGATAGTGAGCCAGAATCTCCGGATTACGGGCCCACAACTCATGCGCCCGCAAAAGCAGTTCGGCAAAATCAACCAGTCCGGAGCGGTCACAGGACTCTTGGTAGGCCGCATAAATATCGCGCATCTTCTGCTGGGTATGATCGTTATGGGTATCGATGTGCTGGGGTCTTAAGCCTTCATCTTTATTGCCATTGATGTACCACTGTACCTGTCTTGGCGGCCAGTGTTTCTCATCCAGATTCAGCGCTTTCAGAATACGGCGGATCAGCCGGTACTGGTCGTCAGAATCCAGAATTTGGAAATTTTCCGGCAAGCCGGCTTCGGCGTGATGTGCTCTGAGTAGACGATGCGCCAGGCCGTGGAAGGTACCCATCCACATGGTGTGCATGCTGCGCTTCATCAGATGTTCAATCCGGCCGCGCATTTCCTTGGCTGCTTTATTCGTGAAGGTTACCGCCAGAATTGAAAATGGCGCGATGTTCTCTACTTCCATCAGCCAGGCGATGCGGTGAACCAGTACCCGTGTTTTGCCACTACCGGCGCCTGCAAGCACCAGCATGTTCGACTGAGGGGCAGCAACGGCTTCGCGTTGTTTGTCATTTAGGTCGTCGAGAAGTAAAGATACATCCATCGGGCAGATCACCAGCGTAATTAATTTCAGACCGGCAGATTATGCCAGAGCAGGCTGTGAATTTATACAGTAAGGCAAAGGGAATCATTATTCTACCGTGCCATGTGACTGATGTTAAAAAGAAGTCTCAAAATTAGACTAAAGGCTAAGTGTGTGGAAAATATACACTTTGTTAGAGTTTACCTGTACAGTGCTATTCACACAGGAAATAGTATTCAAGG
>Ga0209452_1000190_pt1 | contig 16946 bp, 16 predicted proteins | sample WorMetimpBELIZE1_FD_187388 | JGI IMG/M metagenome (GOLD analysis project Ga0209452, IMG submission 187388) | Marine gutless worms symbiont microbial communities from Max Planck institute for Marine Microbiology, Germany - Olavius imperfectus... | ecosystem: Host-associated > Annelida > Digestive... | reverse complement strand
TCAACTTGGCAGCATGCAGTTTTGGAAAGTCGCAATTAAACCTGGTAAACCCTTTGCCTATGGCCATTTTGAAAAACGCAGTGAGCACAATTATGCAAAGCGTTTTATGGGCTTACCGGGCAACCCAGTTTCAAGCTTAGTCACCTTACATCAACTCGCCTTACCTGCGCTTAGAAAAATGGCCGGTGAATCAATCACAGCAACACCAAACTTACGTTTACCTTTAGCGAGCGCCGTTAGTAAAAAAACGGGAAGAACAGAGTTTATGCGAGCGACCTTATCACATACAGAAGCAGGCACAGTCGTTACGCCACTTAAAGGACAAGGTTCCGGGGTTTTAAGCACCTTTAGCAAAAGCACGGGTTATCTTATTCTTGATGCAAACCAATCACAGTGGCAAAGTGGCGATATTGTTGCTTTTCAACCATTTGATATCGCACTTAATTAGTTTTTTAAGCAGCATAATGAACGCAAAAAAACCAGATCGTGTCACTGCTATGTACCAGCTCATCGCGCAAGTTAAAGATGAGCTGCCTCTGTACGAGCCCGATACCTTTTTTTGCGGCCCTAATAACTCCTGCGTAGGTTGCCCCAAAAAGCTTATGGAACTTGTTGATACTGAGCTATGTTACTGGGAGCACCAACTGAGCATTGGCACCATCCCTCATTTTGATGAAATATCTCGCTTTGCAAAACTATGTAAAAATGTCAGACGCGGATTAGTCAGAAACAATCTCGTATCGCCCTGAGCAATGCATTGCATCTGCTTTACCAATTAAATACCACGTTTGTGATAATTGAGGCTGCAGTTGGATATAAGATAAATGCGTGATCCACACATTGATCAAATGCGCCCCTGCATGAGTTGGTAATCTTACAGAGATTAATGTGCCCTTTTCACCTTGCCAGCTCACCTCTTTGATGTGTTCAATCTGTACTTTTAATTGATTCACAAAACTACTTTGGCAAAGGGCATTTTTTGCAAGACCAACTCGGTTAGCCCTGAGCATAAGTGAAACGGTTTGCAGCTCTGTATGATGAGCATTTAATCGCGTAAAGCAGCGCTGCTGCCCCACCTGATACTCACTTAACCCTAACTCATAATGATGCGCAATGACTGTGGCACTAAAGGTAGATACAAACTCACTGGCTGACCGCACAGCCTTAACCGCTTGTTGCTGCTCTGAGGATAAGCCGGCTTGCTGATAATGACGCAAACCACTTTCGACGGGGTAAGCTTGCCAAACTTGATTATCACCTTGCTTTAACTGTAAAAGTGTTGAGTCTGCTAATGCTAATATGTCTTCAAACTGATGACACGCAACTAAGGCTGCTGCATTAGCTAATTTTAAATAATGACGAATAACCGCAATACAATGACGTTTGCTAGTTTGATCTAAGCCACAAAGCACTTCATCCAAAAGTAACAAAGGTGCTCCTTTTAGCATGGCTAGCAACAATGCAACACGCTGTTTTTGACCACCGCTTAATTGCTGGCACGGGGTTGTTAATTTATCGCTTAATCCTAATGGTTCAATAGCCCAGCTCACATCAAAAGGGGTCGCTTGCTGCTGAGTAACTAACTTAATGAGTTTAGCCACAGTGATACCGCTAAATGGCAAAGCAGATTGGGTCACATAAGCAATATGGCGCTGATAGGTGGGTAAACGTTCTTGCGGCTCAGCCGCCACTTGAATATTTCCCAAGCACTGAGATAAACCTGCTATGGCATTAAATAAACTTGTTTTGCCTGCACCGCTTGGAGCCAGCAAAACCGCAATGTGTTGACTTTCTAGAGAGCAAATCAAATGCTGCTTAACAGGTTGCTCAATGGTGATATTAAAATCAGCCACAGTGTCTTTGAACGCTACGTCAGTCACATTGACCTCGCAAAGCCGTGCTAGCTAGTTCATTCATTTGAGTACTTTGTCGTTGCCACCACTGACAAACAAAAACCGTCACAAACGAAAAAACCAGCATTAGCCCTGCTAATGAGTCTGCTGCTTGTAAATCTAAACTTTCTACATGATCAAAAATAGCGAGCGATACAACCTGTGTTTCCCCAGGAATATTACCACCAATCATTAATATTACTCCAAACTCACCAATCGTGTGGGCAAAGCTCAATGTTGCTGCTGTTAATAATGTTGGCTTGATAGTCGGTAATAAAATTAAAAAAAACTGCTTTACAGGTGAAAAGCCGAGCAATGAACCGGCCTGATATAAATCAGTGGGCAATTGCTCAAAAGCACTTTGTAACGGCCTAAATGTAAAAGGTAAACTATAGATCATTGATGCTAAAAAAATACCTGAAAAGCTAAACACCAATTGCACACCTAACACTTCATTCAACCAAAGCCCAAGCCCTTGATTAGGAGAAAAAAGAACTAAAAAATAATAACCAATCACTGTTGGCGGCAAGACTAACGGTAAGGTCACGAGCGTTTCGATTAAAGGCTTTACGCCATGCCGACTGCGCGCCAACCAATACGCACACGGTACGCAGATCACAAGCAAGCTTAAGGTTGTTAACGAAGCGAGCTTAAGGGTTAAATAAATCGCCTGTAAATCGCCTTCAGTCATGGCAATTTATAACCCATTTTTTGAATTAAAGTATGAGCAGGCTTGCTTTGCATAAACTCAAAAAAAGCACGGGCATGGCTTGATGTTGATAGCAGTAGTACATCTTGCGTGATAGGCTCATACCAGCTTTGTGGAATTTCAATCGCTTTAGCTTGCTGCTGTGGCCACAATACGCTTTTCGCAACAAAACCCAAATCAGCATGACCACTGTCAACATATTGAAAAGCATGTAGCACCGAGTTACCTCTTATAAGACGCTTTGGTTTAAATTGTAGTTGCTCAAGCGCCTGAATTGCCGCTTTTCCGTAAGGCGCATATTTAGGGTTTGCAATGGCCAGTGTTAAATTGTTGGCACGGCTTGTTAATTGTTCGAGAGTTACATCTTGCTTATTTGCATACAAAACCAATACACCCGCAGCGTATTGGGCTATTTCAATGCCTATTCCTTGTTTCTTTAGGCGTGCGGGGTAAGCTTTATCAGCAGAAAAAAATAAATCAAATGGCGCACCATGCATAATTTGCGTCGCCAATGTTCCCGAAGAAGCCGTTGATACTTTAATTGCAATGGGCTGATCATAGGTTGCAATAAATAACGCAGTTAACTGCTCCATTGTGGCGCTAAAATTTGCTGAGCAGGCTATTGTTAATTGTGCGCTTGAGTTATCGGCCCTTGCTGTTTTAATTACAAGTACACTGACTAACAATAAAACAAAATATCCATGCTTAAAAAGTTGATGCATTTTAGCCCCACTGTGCTGCTGCGATCGTGTCTTTATGGTTTGCTTCAACCCAACGAGTTTGCTCTCCTTCAATGTGTTCTTTTTTCCAAAATGGGGCATTGGTTTTTAATAAATCCATCAGGTACTCGGCAGCTTCAAATGCTGCTTCTCGATGCGCGCTCGACACTGCCACAAGTACTATTTGATCTTGTAAAGACAACTTCCCTACTCGATGAATAAGGGTTACTTTTTCTATCGGCCATAATTCTAGTGCTTGGTTTTCAAGCTGCTGTAAATACTTTGTTGTCATGGCCGGATAATGCTCAAGGTATAAATCATGGACTTTATGGCCTTGATTTAAATCCCGTACGCGCCCTACAAACAACACCACTGCTCCAGATGTGCTGTCATCAGCTACCAAAGCTTGGTATTCTTCCCCTAAATCAAAATCTTGCTCTTGAACGCGGATCATTATTATCCTCCGGTTACCGGTGGGAACATAGCTATTTCATCCTGTAGCTCAATGTGTGTTTGCTCATCTACCAATTCTTGATTAACAGCAACAAGTACATCTTTATTAAGCAGCCAGTCGTGCCATTGTGGGCTTTTTTGGGCAAGTTGCTGCTTTAACGCCTGAACAGATAAGCCAGCTGCATCAACAACCAGAGTGTCGCAACCTAGACGCTCCCTTAATTGGGCAAAAAATAACACCTTATTCATTTACTAGCTCCTCGTTGCTTCGCTGATAAGTTCCTCGCTGGCCACCCGTTTTGTATGTCACACATAACGAATCAACCGTCATTGCTTGATCAACCGCTTTACACATATCAATCATTGTTAATGATGCAACTGATACGGCGGTTAACGCCTCCATTTCTACGCCAGTTTGTCCCGCTAACTTACAATAACTATTAATTTGAATCGTTGAGTTGAGTTCATCGACATTAAACTCAACCGCCACTTTGCTTAATGCCAAAGGATGGCAAAGAGGAATTAAATCAGCTGTTTTTTTAGCTGCTTGAATGCCTGCAATTCTAGCAACCGCTAACACATCGCCTTTTTTAAGTTGGTTTTGACAAATCAGTGCCAAGGTATTGGCCTGCATTTTTACAATAGCCTGCGCTTTAGCTTCTCTGATTGTGACTGCTTTATTTGCCACATCAACCATTGCAGCTTGGCCTGTTTCATCAATATGCGTTAACTGCATTAGCCTTCACCTCGCGATCCACATTGCGTTGCACTCACCTGCTTTAATTGTGCAACAAAATTACAGGGGCCATGACGGCTATCTAATTGTTCAACTAAAATATGCTGCCAAGCAGTTTCACACGCCTTTGGGCTACCCGGCATGGCAACCACTAAAGTACCATTTGCCATCCCTGCCAACGCATTTGATTGTAGTGTTGAAGTGCCTATTTGCTGATACGAAACATGCCTAAACAGCTCACCAAAACCATTGATTTGTTTATCGAATAGTCCTTCAATGGCTCGCGGGGTAATGTCATCACGAGTCAGGCCTGTGCCACCAGCAATTAACACCACTTGTACACTCTCGCTCGCTATCCAATTTGCAACCTGAGCTCGCACTTGGTATAGATTAGCTTTGCTGATCACTCGCTCTTGTATACGATGCCCGCTTTCAACAATGAGCTTTACGAGTAACTTTCCCGCAGTGTCTTGTTCTATTGAGCGCGTATTACTTACGGTTAATAAAACAATATTTAGCGGGATAAATGACTGTGATGTTGCCCGTCCCATGCTCGCTCCTTATTTATCATTAAATGTTGCGCCAACTGCCATTGCTGCGGTGTATTAGAATTAAGTAACTCATATTTAGCTAAGTTGTTTTGCTTAAACCTTAATGGCTTAGCTTCTATCGCCTGTAAAAAACCATTTATTGAGCGTTTTCCATGTTGTAAACGCTGCATACATTGCGCTATAGCAACTTCTAAGTCAGATAGGTAGCAAGGTAATGCACTGGATTCGAAATAACACGAGTGCCCTTGCGTTCTGCCAAACTGAATAAGAGCTGCAATACTGCGTGACTCAATTAAAGGCATATCTACAGGGATCACAACAGCTTCGTGGCACTGGTAAGCAGCTAAACAGGCTTGGATCCCCGCCAAAGGCCCTTGCTGTAAAAACTGATCAGTAACAAATCCTACTTCGTTACGGCTAATTGCTATTTGCTCACAACCCGCATCAACTAAACAATCAGTTGCTCGCTGCAATTGTGTTTTTCCTTTTACGGTAAGCATTGCTTTATCTGTCCCCATACGTCGCGACTGCCCACCAGCAAGCACAATACCCAATAACATTTTAGCCCCCTAACATTGCCAGCTGTTTAGTCAGCCCTGCATTGCCCTTATGCAGCTCATGTCCTTGCCACTTGCCAAGCACACTGTGTGTTAAATGCATTTTTAAACCTTCAATGTCTTGGTCTGTTATCCAAGGCATCAAATCGTCATTTGCTTCACCAAATAAACACAAATGTAACTTACCGTCAGCGGATACTCTGAGCCGATTACAACTGGCACAAAAATCTTTACTGTAAGGCATTATGAGTCCAATCGTACCGGCATAATTTGGATGGTAAAATTCTTCTGCGGGGCCAGCGTTTGGCTCTTTTGGTAATACACGCCAACCTGCTGTTAATAGCTGCTGTTTTAAGGTTTCACCACGTACATGCTGCTCGCTAAAATAGGCTTGATTATCACCGGTTTGCATCAGTTCAATAAATCGAAAGCTAACAGCTTTATCTTTGATATAGTTAAGAAATTGCTGCAATTCCCTGCCATTATATTGCTTGAGCAAAACAGCATTTAATTTTACTTTTTTTATACCCAACGTAAGTGCTTTATCAACACACGCTAACACCTCTTTAAGGCTATTACTGCCTGTGATTTGTGCGAAAGTATGCGGGTTTAAACTATCGGCACTGAGGTTTAAGTTAGTTAAGCCGCTGTCTACAAGACGAGGAAGTTTGTCGAGTAAACGATAGCCATTGGTGGTCAAGGCAACGGTATGTATGCCCGATGTTTGTCGGCACATAGCGATGATTTCTGGTAGGTCACGTCTTAATGTTGGCTCGCCGCCTGTCAGGCGAATTTTTTCGGTGCCTGCTTTAGCAAATGCAGCCACTAAAATTCGCAACTGCTCAACATTAAGTGTTTTAGGGCGTGAATCACACTGATAGCCATCTGGTAAACAGTAATTACACTTAAAGTTACATACTTCAGTAATTGACAAGCGTAAATAACTAAACTTTCTATTAAAACTATCTTGCAACATCACAGCCTTTCCAAATCGGGAGGCCTATACATTTCTCTATAAACCCGGTGGTAAACCACGGTACAGCCACCATGCTCAGAAAGTTTAGGTGGAAGTACTTCAGCGTTAAACTGGTTTAAGCTTAGAGAGTTAGCAAAAAAAACACTATACAAAAGAGGGGGTGGTTGAACCTACCCCAAAGGTGGTAAAGGTATATTTTTATTAATATAAAAATTACAAATCAATATTCAATAATTCTGAGTTCCTCCCACAGGGCGAAATACCAATTTCACTTCAGCGCCACCGGATTTGCTGTCTTCAACAAATAACTCGCCATGTAAGTGCTTTGCTCTTTCTTGCATAATAGCCATACCATAATGGTTAAGCTTATCTCGACTGTTGCTAAGACCTATACCATCATCTTTAACCAACAACTCAACATGCTTATCAGCCCCCAGAGTAAGACTGATCCAAACATTATTTCCTTGACTGTGATGTACACAATTTTGGCTTGCTTCTCGGGCTATTTGTAATAAATGGATTTCTTCCATCGGTGATAAGGGCACTTCACTTATCTTAAAGTTTAGATGAAACTGCATATTGCTCTGATCTGCCAGTTGCTCTATGGTTTTTTCTAGCGCCGCTTCAAGTCCTTCTCCCACCATTTTTAAGCGGAAAGTAGTTAACAACTCCCGCAACTGTCGGTATGCCGCATCTAATCCTGTTTTTAATTCATCAATAATAGGCTGTTGCAGTTCATATTTTTCTTTTTCTTGCGTTTTGGTTAAACGGGTTACTTGGATTTTCAAATAGGAGAGTGCTTGTGCTAGTGAATCGTGTAATTCTCTGGCAATCACAGTACGTTCGTGTAAAAGTGCAATTCTTCGAGATTGATCTTGCTGATCATGTAAATTTAACGACAGTGCGACTTGATCAGCAACAGACTGAACCAATTGTACTTGCCAAGAATCTGAGCTAAATTTTTCTGAGCCACGTAAAACAATAACACCGTAGTTGCGACTTCCATACAGTAATGGAAAGCGCGTTACAGTTGGTTGGTCAACTAAAATAAACGCCCCATTTCCTGTGCATTGACCACAATCTTGGTTGGCACAAAATGGATGTTCATCAGTGCTTGGCTTGATTTGGCTATAGGGTCTATCACCACTAGCAGTCATCAAGCAAAGCTCAATATCTTCAACTTCTATCAACTCTGCTAACTCATCAAACGTTTGTTGAAAGTTGATCTTTTCTTGAGGTGTTTCTAACAACATACGCACTGTTTTGAACAAAAATGATAAGGCCTGATTATTCAATTCAAGTTCTTTGGTTTGTTCTTTCACTCGCCGCTCTAACTGCCCATACATTGATGCGATTGCATTACATGTGTGGTTTAGGGTTGCTCCTAATAACGCAAGTTCATCATCTCCTTTGAGGTTTACGTGGTATGTAAAGTTCCCTTTGCCAATTGCATAGGCCGCATGGGTTAGTTCAGCCATTGGTTTCTCAACTCTAAGACTGATCAAATGCAAAGTAAAAATTCCCACTAATAAAGTAATAAACAATGCAGCAAGTTGTATCGAACGCAGTAATCGTATTTTATTCTCGGCCTGAACTTGCACCTCTGATACAAACTTGTCTGCATACCCTGCCAGTAAAATAACCTGCTGATGTAAATGAGCCTTGTCTTCAATTGAGCCTGTTTGCAAGGTGGGTTTTAGATTTTGGTGCCAATGCGTTACTAGTGACTGCCACAAGGGCGATAAGTGAGGATCATCTTGTAGCTTAATAAATATTGGATCTTGAAGTTTATCCTCAAACAATTTGATTTGTACGGCTAACTGCTCCTGCTGCTGTTCTAACCTCAGCATACCAAGCTGATATGACTCCATACGCAACGAGCCACTCAAGTTTATGGCGCGCGCATCCAAATCAGCTAACTCAGTGATCCAATACGACGAGAATAACGTGCATATTGCTAAACTAATAATCCCGACTAAGGAGCCCTTGATGTAAATCATCACCGAGCCATTGAACGTACTTTTTAGTTCTTTGAGTCGAATACCCACAATAAATTCTCACCCTTTCACTTTTATAAAACCATAACGCTTGAATGATACCAAGGCCACTATTTTCACCATAAACACGTGAAAATGACACTACCTATTTGTGGGTATCTTTATTATTTTCATTAACTTACATCATATTGAGATAGTGACCTACATCAATGTACTGTACAGCCGAAGCACTATATTAAGTTTCGCAATGTAGCTGTCTGCTAGTCGAAGTGCCTATGGGTAGCGCACTAAAATTGAGCAGGATAGGAGAATAAGTAAATGAGCCATTTCTTGAATAAAATGCGCTTTTTCAAGACTAACAAGCAGAGTTTTGCAGGTGGTCACGGTGTCACAACTGATGAAAATCGCGATTGGGAAGACGGTTATCGCCGTCGTTGGCAACATGATAAAATTGTACGTTCTACACATGGTGTAAACTGCACAGGGTCATGTAGCTGGAAAATATATGTTAAAGACGGATTAGTCACCTGGGAGACTCAGCAGACAGACTATCCACGTACCCGCCCTGATTTACCTAATCATGAGCCACGCGGTTGTCCTCGTGGTGCAAGTTACTCTTGGTATATCTACAGCGCTAACCGCCTAAAATACCCTAAAGTAAGACAAGTGTTATTAAAACTTTGGCGTGAAGCAAAGCAAGCACACTCAGATCCGGTACTTGCTTGGGAGTCAATTGTTACTAATCCTGAAAAAGCGAAAAGCTACAAGTCAAAACGCGGTTTAGGTGGCTTTGTTCGTGCAAAATGGGATGAAGTAAATGAGATCATTGCAGCTTCAAATGTCTATACCGCCAAAAAATATGGGCCAGATCGCATCATGGGATTTTCACCTATCCCTGCAATGAGTATGGTTAGCTACGCTGCGGGTTCTCGTTACTTATCTTTGATTGGTGGAAACTGTTTAAGTTTCTATGATTGGTATTGTGACCTACCACCTGCATCACCACAGATTTGGGGCGAGCAAACTGACGTTCCTGAATCTGCAGACTGGTATAACTCAAATTATATCATCGCATGGGGTTCCAATGTGCCACAAACACGAACACCTGATGCTCACTTCTTTACCGAAGTTCGCTATAAAGGCACCAAAACCGTCGTAATCACCTCTGACTATTCAGAATGTTCTAAATTGTCTGATATGTGGCTAGCACCTAAGCAAGGCACAGATGCAGCACTTGCTATGGCCTTTGGTCATGTGATCTTAAAAGAATTCCATATCGACAAGCCAAGCGCGTATTTTACTGACTATGTACGTCGTTATACCGATATGCCAATGCTCGTTAAGCTTGATAAGTCAGATAAAGGCTATACGCAAGGCGCTTTCTTACGCGCTGCCGACTTAGCCGATAACTTAGGACAAGATAACAATCCAAAATGGAAAACCATTGGCTTTGATGAAACAAGCGGTCAGTTGGTTTCACCTACAGGTGCAATTGGTTACCGCTGGGGCGAAAAAGGCAAGTGGAATATTGAACAGCGCGACGGTAAAACAGGGGATGACCTTAAACTTGCGCTAAGCCTTAAAGAACATACAGATAGCACTGAGGCTGTGTTATTCCCTTACTTTGGCGCGCAAGCTCACGAACTTGGTTATTTCCAACATACTGAGCATGATGAAATCCAAGTCCGTAAAGTGCCAGTTAAAACTGTTACCCTCAGTGATGGCAGTGAAGCGCTTGTTGCGACAGTTTTTGACTTAATGATTGCACACTATGGTGTAGATAACGGCTTAGACGATCCTAACGTTGCAAAAGATTTTCACGATGATGTGCCTTACACGCCGGGCTGGCAAGAAAAAATCACCGGTGTAAATGCCGATCATGTTATCCAAATTGCCCGTGAATTTGCCGACAATGCAGACAAAACAAAAGGCCGCAGTATGGTCATTGTGGGCGCAGGCTTAAATCACTGGTACAACATGGATATGAACTACCGTGGCCTTATCAACATGCTAATGCTGTGCGGCTGTGTAGGTCAATCAGGTGGTGGCTGGGCGCACTATGTAGGACAAGAAAAACTACGTCCACAATGTGGCTGGTTACCATTAGCATTTGGTTTAGACTGGCAACGTCCGCCACGCCAAATGAACGGTACTTCATTTTTCTACAATCATTCAGATCAATGGCGCTACGAAAAACTAGAAATGACCGAAGTGCTATCACCACTGGCAGATAAAGAAAAATGGTCAGCCTCAATTATCGACTACAACACCCGTGCAGAGCGTATGGGATGGCTACCATCCGCACCACAATTAGGGATGAACCCATTACAGTTATGTAAAGATGCCGAAAAAGCAGGGCTATCACCTAAAGATTACGCGGTTCAGCAGCTAAAATCAGGTGATTTAAAATTTGCCTGTGAAGACCCTGATAACCCACAAAACTTCCCACACAATATGTTTGTTTGGCGTTCAAACTTACTAGGTTCATCGGGTAAAGGGCATGAGTACATGCTGCGTCACTTCTTAGGCACCAAACATGGCCTGCAAGGTAAAGACCTTGGTGAAAGTGGTGACAAAAAACCTGAAGATGTTGTTTGGCACGACAACGCGCCAGAAGGCAAGGTCGACTTATGGGTCACACTTGATTTTCGTATGTCAACCACTTGCTTGTATTCAGACATCGTTTTACCAACAGCAACGTGGTACGAAAAAGACGATATGAATACATCAGATATGCACCCGTTTATTCATCCACTTTCTAAAGCCGTTGATCCTGTTTGGGAGTCTCGCTCTGATTGGGATATTTTCAAAGGAATTGCGAAAAAATTCTCTGCCTTATGTGAAGGCCACTTAGGGGTTGAAAATGATCTCGTTACATTACCGCTAATGCATGACACTCCGGGAGAGCTTGCTCAACCTGATGGCGTTGCAATGTGGTGGAAAGATGAGTGCGATCTTATCCCTGGGGTTACTGCGCCTAATATGTTAGTTGTTGAGCGCGACTACCCTAACACCTACAACCGGTTTACCTCACTCGGGCCATTAATGGACAAACTCGGTAATGGCGGTAAAGGCATTAATTGGAACACTCAAACAGAAGTTAATTTCTTAGGAGAGCTTAACTACACCCACATAGAAGACGGCCCGCATAAAGGGCGTCCAAAAATTGAGACCGCAATTGATGCTGCAGAGGTGATCTTAAGTCTTGCTCCAGAAACAAATGGTCATGTAGCTGTAAAAGCATGGTCAGCACTGGGTGAGTTTACAGGTCGAGACCATACTCACTTAGCAAAACCTAAAGAGGAAGAAAAAATCCGCTTTAGAGATATCCAAGCTCAGCCGCGTAAGATCATCAGTTCACCAACCTGGTCAGGGTTAGAAGACGAACATGTGTCTTACAACGCAGGTTATACCAATGTGCACGAATTAATTCCTTGGCGCACAGTAACAGGCCGCCAGCAGTTCTATCAAGATCACCAATGGATGCGTGATTTTGGTGAAACCATGGTGTCTTACAAACCGCCGGTCAACTTAAAGACAACACAACCTTTACTTGGCAAAAAACCAAATGGCAATAAAGAGTTAACACTGAACTGGATCACACCACACCAAAAATGGGGTATCCACTCAACCTACTCTGACAACTTGTTAATGCTCACCCTGAGTCGAGGCGGTCCAATTGTGTGGATCAGTGAAGTTGACGCAAAAGAAGGCGATATCAAAGATAACGACTGGATAGAAGTGTTTAACGTAAACGGCGCAATTGCCGCACGTGCTGTTGTTTCACAACGTGTACCGCAAGGAATGAGCATGATGTATCACGCGCAAGAACGTATCGTTAACACCCCTGGCTCAGAAGTCTCTGGTACACGCGGTGGTATACACAACTCGGTAACCCGTGCAGTTATGAAGCCAACGCACATGATTGGTGGTTACGCGCAACAAGCTTACGGCTTTAACTACTATGGCACCGTAGGTTGTAACCGTGATGAGTTTGTTATTGTCCGCAAGATGGACAAAGTTGATTGGTTAGATAACGAGTAGCCGAGGATAGAATTATGAAAGTACGTGCACAAATAGGCATGGTCTTAAATTTAGACAAATGTATCGGCTGTCATACCTGCTCGATCACCTGTAAAAATGTGTGGACTAGCCGCGAAGGTGTTGAATACGCTTGGTTTAATAACGTTGAAAGTAAACCAGGTATTGGTTATCCAAAAGAATGGGAAAACCAAGAAAAATGGCATGGCGGCTGGAAACGCAATAAAAATGGTACGTTAGAGCCACGCCAAGGTAATAAACGCCGTTTATTAGCCAATATTTTTTCAAATCCAGATTTACCTGAGATTGATGATTACTACGAGCCGTTTGATTTTGACTATCAGCACCTGCACAACGCACCTGATAGCAAACATCAACCGGTGGCTCGTCCACGCTCATTGATCACCGGTCAACGCATGGAAAAAATCAATTGGGGACCAAACTGGGAAGAGATCTTAGGGACTGAGTTCTCTGAGCGTAAAAAAGACAAGAACTTCGATGATGTTGTTCAAAAAGATATTTACGGCCAGTTTGAAAAAACCTTCATGATGTACTTGCCACGTCTTTGTGAGCACTGCATCAATCCAGCGTGTGTAGCGAGCTGTCCTTCGGGCGCAATTTATAAGCGTGAAGAAGATGGCATTGTATTGATTGACCAAGACAAATGTCGTGGTTGGCGAATGTGTGTTTCAGGCTGCCCGTACAAAAAAATCTATTACAACTGGAAGTCAGGTAAATCAGAAAAATGTATTTTCTGCTTCCCACGTATTGAAGCGGGTCAACCAACTGTCTGCTCTGAAACCTGTGTAGGCCGTATTCGCTACTTAGGTGTTCTTTTATACGATGCTGATCGCATTGAAGAAGTCGCCAGCGTACCGAACGAGCAAGATCTCTACCCAGCTCAGCTCAGCATGTTCTTAGATCCAAATGACCCTGAGGTTATCGAAGCTGCGCGCAAAGAAGGGATCCCTGAAACTTGGCTAGAAGCGGCACGTCAGTCACCAGTTTATAAAATGGCGATGGACTGGAAAGTTGCACTGCCTCTACACCCTGAATACAGAACATTACCTATGGTGTGGTATATCCCGCCACTGTCACCAATTCAAACAGCGGTTGAAGCAGGTCATGTTGGTATGAGTGGCGTGATCCCAGACCTTAAATCGCTGCGAATTCCGATGCGCTACTTAGCTAACCTACTTACCGCAGGCGATGAAAAGCCTGTTATTAGGGCACTTGAACGCATGATTGCAATGCGAGCGTTTAAGCGTTCACAACAGGTTGAAGGCGTTGAAGATATTGAAGTTCTTAAACAAGCAGGCTTAACCGCCGAGCAAGTTGAACAAATGTATCGCTACATGGCAATTGCTAACTATGAAGATCGTTTTGTGATCCCATCAAGCCATAAATCTTATGCAGCAGATGCCTATGATATGAAAAATGGCTGTGGCTTTAGTTTTGGTAACGGCTGTAGTGACGGCAACAATGGTGTGAATCTGTTTGGCGGAAAAAAACAAACCGTTAAGCAAATCATTCCTGTAGAAATAAAGGAGTAAACGATGCAAGTATTAAGCGTACTCTCTCATTTACTTGATTACCCTACACAGTCGTTGGTTGAAGCCGAAGCTGAGTTAATCAAGATTGTTAATCACAGCTCATTAAATGATGACAATAAAACAGCACTCACAGCATTTATTCAACAGCAATGCCAAGGCGACTTAATGGATTGGCAAGCACAGTACGATGGCCTGTTTGAGCGTGGTCGCGCGCTAGGTTTGTGGCTTTTTGAACACGTTCACGGCGAAAGCCGTGACCGTGGTCAGGCCATGGTCGATTTAATTGAACAATATAAACAAGCAGGGCTTGAGCTAAACCTCAACGAATTACCTGACTACATCCCGCTATTTTTGGAGTTCTTAGCAACACAAGGGAGCGAGAATGCTCGAGAGTGGTTATCTGAGGTTGAGCATATTCTTGCTTTACTTATGTGCCGACTCGAAAAACGAGAAAGTAACTATGCCGTTGTTTTTTCAAGCTTACTTGATATTGCCCAAAGTAACATAGATTTAGATGCACTCAGAGCACAAATCAATGAAGAAAAGCGAGACGATACAAAGCAAGCAATTGATAAAGAGTGGGAAGAAGAAGCCGTCACGTTTGGCGCTCAAGATGCAACAAACTGCCCTAGTTCGGTTAATCGACCACTTGAGACACAACGCAAAGATCAATATGTTCCAGTTTCTTGGACTGACTTTAATCAACAGGCCAGTTAGGGGTATATCATGAGTTATTTAAATACGTTACTTTTTGGAATTTATCCATACATTACTTTAGCGGTATTCATTATTGCCTCAATCATTCGTTATGACAGAGAGCAATACACATGGAAAACCGGATCAAGCCAATTACTAGAAAGCAAAGAGCTAAAACGAGGTAGCCGTGCCTTTCATATTGGTGTCATCATGGTGTTATTAGGTCACTTTGTTGGCTTACTGACACCCGCAGAGGTATGGCATGTGGTTGGGATTGAAGCCAGCCATAAACAATTAATTGCAATGAGCCTTGGAGGGGTATTTGGCCTACTGTGTTTTTATGGTTTAACAATCTTAATTAAACGCCGCTTAACCAACCCACGGATCAGAGCAACGAGCAGCAAAATGGATATTGCCGTATTACTGCTACTTTATGTGCAATTGATTTTAGGGTTACTGTCAATTTTTGTCTCTGCAGGTCATTTAGACGGTGCAGAAATGCTACTGCTAATGAGCTGGGCGCAAAATATTGTCACCTTAGACGGTGCAGAAGCCGCTGCGGCAATAGCACAAGTGCACTGGATTTATAAGCTTCACGTATTTTTAGGAATGAGCTTATTTTTAGTCTTCCCATTTAGCCGTTTAGTGCACATTGCCAGCGTACCAATTCAGTATCTATCTCGTAGTTACCAAGTTGTTCGTAGCAAATCTTAATATCTTAGCTGCCAATTAACTCTTTTAGTTGGCAGCCTTCTTTTAAGCAATATCCAGTGCAGAGGTGACCATGATCACAGTTAATAATCATACTATCAGCGAATCCGATATTCTGCATGAAATGCAGTACCACCCAGCAAATGACCACCGAGCAGCAATGGTCAATGCTGCTGAAAGTTTAATCATTGGGGAGTTATTACAACAACGCGCGTCGCGTTTAAAATTAACGGATCGTGCTAACAATGGTTCAAGTACTTTATCAGAGAAGCAGCAAAATGATCTCTTAAACCAGTTAATCAAAAAAGAAGTATTCATTCCGACTGCAACCGAACAAGAATGCAAACATTACTATAATCAAAATAAAGTAAAGTTCACCACCCCACCACTAATTGCAGCCCGCCATATTTTATTGGCAGCGCCACACGAAGATGAACACGCACGCGCAACAGCATTCACACTTGCAGAGCACATTATTGCAACCTTAGTGCAAGGCGCCGACTTTAGTGAACTTGCAAAATTACATTCCAAATGCGACTCAGCCACATTAGGCGGGCAACTAGGGCAACTCTCTAAAGGGCAAACAGTTAGTGAATTCGAGCGCCCCGTGTTTAGTGCTGATGAAGGGTTGATCAACTACCCAATCGAAACCCGTTTTGGCTATCATATTGTCTATGTTGATTTTAAAGAAGATGGTAAACAACTGCCTTATGAAGCCGTTAAGTTACGCATTCAAAACTACTTAAATAAAAAAGTAGAACGTAAAGCCATCGCGCAATATATCCAATTACTAATTGCTGATGCAAAAATCGAAGGGTTTGATTTTAATGTCAGCAGTAGCCCTTTAGTACAATAGCTTTAAAGACATAAGGCGAGTTGAAAGTCCATGGTCGCAAGCTAACAATGAGTTAGAACAAGAAACCGATTTCAACTAGCAAGCTTGAGCTAAACAGGTCAAATACAGTACACTGTACTACATTGTAAAGGCTTGCTGGAGTAGCGCTCCCGCAGGCCTATTTATTTTGTATAGAGACAGATCATGGCGCAAACTCGCGGAAATTTATTTATCTTGTCAGCTCCATCAGGGGCTGGTAAATCAAGCTTAATTAGTGCTTTATTAGAGAAACACAACGATATGAAGGTATCGGTTTCGCACACAACTCGCTCACCTCGTCCGGGTGAAGAAAACGGTGTGCACTATCACTTTGTTTCTGTGGATGAGTTCAAAGCGCTAATTGAGAAAAATGACTTTTTTGAATGGGCGCAAGTGTTTGATAACTACTATGGTACGTCTAAGCAAGCAATCGAAAGTCAACTTGAAGCGGGTATTGATGTATTTTTAGATATCGATTGGC
>Ga0209452_1000189_pt1 | contig 17041 bp, 13 predicted proteins | sample WorMetimpBELIZE1_FD_187388 | JGI IMG/M metagenome (GOLD analysis project Ga0209452, IMG submission 187388) | Marine gutless worms symbiont microbial communities from Max Planck institute for Marine Microbiology, Germany - Olavius imperfectus... | ecosystem: Host-associated > Annelida > Digestive... | reverse complement strand
ATAACAACCTAGAAAAAATTATCCGCGCTGGCGCTAACGTAGTACGTTTAAACTTCTCACATGGTGTAGCACAAGATCACAAAGACCGTGCACAAGCTGTTCGCGATATAGCTACAAAATTAGGCAAACACGTTGCTATACTTGCAGACCTTCAGGGCCCTAAAATTCGTGTTTCTACTTTTAAAGAAGGTAAAGTAAACCTTGAGGTTGGTGCTAAGTTCACCCTTGATGCGAAAATGGAGAAAGGTGAAGGCGACGTAAACGCTGTAGGTATTGATTACAAAGAATTACCACAAGATGTAAGTCCTGGTGATTTACTTCTTTTAAACGATGGCCTTATTCAGCTAACTGTAGAGCAAGTAGAAGGTCATTTAGTTCATTGTACTGTCACTGTTGGTGGTGTGTTATCAAACAATAAAGGCATTAACCGTTTAGGCGGTGGTTTAACAGCGCCAGCATTTACCGAAAAAGACAAAGAAGATTTAATCACTGCCGCAGAAATAAATGTTGATTACATTGCTGTTTCATTCCCACGCAGTGGTGATGACATGCGCTATGTACGCTCTTTAGCAGAAGCTGCAGGCTCTAAAGCACAATTACTTGCTAAAATTGAGCGCGCAGAAGCTGTAGAAACACAAGAAGCTGTTGACGATATTGTATTAGCGTCAGACGCGGTAATGGTTGCCCGTGGCGATTTAGGTGTAGAAATTGGTGATGCCGCACTAATGGGCAAACAAAAGCTTATTATTCGTCGTGCGCGTTCATTAAACCGTACTGTTGTAACCGCGACGCAAATGATGGAATCGATGATCGATAACCCAATGCCAACACGCGCAGAGGTTATGGATGTGGCAAACGCAGTACTGGATGGTACTGATGCGGTTATGCTTTCTGCTGAAACTGCTGCCGGTGATTACCCTGAAGAAACAGTTGCAACTATGGCACGTGTTTGTTTAGGCGCTGAATCGCAAAAAGAAACACACGTATCTAAGCACCGTTTAGACAGTCGCTTTTCTAACAATGCAGAGTCTATCGCGCTTTCAGCTATGTATGCTGCAAACCACTTAGATTCTGTTAAAGCAATTGTTACTTTAACTGAGTCAGGTAGCACCGCTAAACTTATGTCGCGTATCAGCTCTGGTTTACCTATCTACTCGCTTTCGCGCCATGCAAGCACCCTAGGCCAAACAGCGCTTTATCGTGGTGTTTACCCTGTGTTTTTTGACTCTACAAAAACTGAAAAAGACGGCATGGTAAAAGCTGCACTTGATACCCTTGTTGCACAAGGTTCACTGCAGACTGGCGATACAGTCATTATTACTCACGGTGACTCAATGGAAACTGTGGGCGCCACTAACACAATGAAAATTGTAACTGTTGCGTAATTTCTGCGTTATATAAAAAATGCGAGCTAAGCTCGCATTTTTTGTGCCTGTAGAGTATTAAACTAGCTGGCTAGCGCGGCTTTTACTTTGTCACGGTAGCTGCGGCTCACTTTTAGCTCTTGCCCGTTTTCAAGCACTAATAAATATTCACCACTTACTTGCGTTACTAACTTACTAATTTGCTTGGTATTTACAATTGCACTGCGGTGAACGCGAACAAACAAATGTGGGTCGAGCTCTTGCTCAAGCTCTTTCATTGTTTTGCGCAATATATGTGTTTGCCCATCTTGGCAATGTAAACACATATAATCCCCTGCGGCATCCACCCATTGAATAGTTGCAACCGGAACACGAATAATTTCCCCCTGCTCTTTTACCGCTAATGATTCTGGGTAACGTTTATCAGTTAAGGTATCGCCCGTGGCCAATTTTTTAAGTATTTCTTCACAATTATTACCTGTAATACCGGCAACAAAACTCGCTAGTTTTTTCTTATGGGCGTTGTCTTGCTGTGTTTTTAAGTAACTATGCACTTTTTCTACCGCCTGTTTTAGTCTGTTATCGTCAACGGGTTTTAAAATGTAATCCAAAGCATGTATTTCAAAAGCCTTTACTGCAAATTGATCAAACGCAGTTACAAACACAATTGCAGGTAACGCTTTAGTGCTTTCGCTTAGAGCGCGTGCAACTTCAAAGCCATTCATTGCAGGCATTTGTATATCTAGAAAAACTAAATCAATTGCGTACTCTTTGCATGCTTGTATTGCATCACTGCCTGAACTACACAGTTTAATTACTTCTATATCAGAATATTCTTCAAGTCTTACTGCTAAGCCCTTTCTTGCTAATGGTTCATCATCAACAATAATAGTTTTTATTTTAGTCATTTCTTCACAGCCTTCTCAAACGGTACTCGCAGATTCACTTTTAATCCACTTGGCGTATTATGTGATAATACAAACGAATAATTATTTTCATAGAGCGTTTTTAATCTGTCTTTGGTATTTGCTACACCAACACCTTGGGCATTAACAAGTTGTCCGTCGATTAACTCTGTACCTGGGCCATTATCACCAACCTCAAGCAGTAGTTCATTGGCAAAAACTTGCGCTTTTATGTCTATCACACCGCCCTGTGACAAATGTGCAATGGCGTATTTAATTGCGTTTTCAATTATTGGTTGCAAAATTAAGCTTGGTACCAGTGCCTCTTTTGCTTGCTCACTGATATCTACATTAACCTTTAAGCGCTCATCAAAGCGGACTCGCTCGATCTCTAAGTACAGCATCAATGCATGCAGCTCTTGCTCTAAAGGCACTTTTTTAATGGGATCAGTATTTAGCGTATAACGCAAAAAATCACTTAACCTTGACACCATTAAGTTAGCATCTTTGTTTTCTTTTACCAAAACTAATGTAGAAATAGCATTGAGAGTATTAAATAAAAAATGCGGATTAAGTTGGTATCTGAGCATTTTTAATTGCGCTTCATGAGCCATTGTAGTTGCTTTTAGCGCTTTTTGTCGCTCACTTTGTAGCAGCTGATAATACTTTACGCCAAAGTACAAGCCACTCCAACATAAAATGATATAAACAGAATCTAAGCCATGTTGAAGATAGTAAAACCAATCTTCAGGGCGGTAACCATGACGGTATATTTCCCACAAATTAAATTTTTGTACAATTGCCCATAGCGTGCCTGTAATATACGATGCGCCAAAAACAACCACCATGAGAATCCATGGCGAGGCATTCCAGACTTTTCTATAAATGTAACGAAGAGGCACTGTCATTAGACAGCCTGCATAGGCGTTCAGTAATATAACGAATACGTAAATATCACGCATTTCAAATACTTTAGAGCCGATATAATTTACAAGCGCATACCCAATCCAGCCTGCGATTTGCAGTAGCCAAAAAAAACGCTGCCTGTTATCAATCAAGGATTGCCAATTCAAAATAAAATACAACTCCGTATAAGTTAGCCAATGAGTTAAAAATAAGTTAGCTAATTTAATCATTGGTTTTTATATTATATCGATTATTACAAAGTGTTAGCAGTGCAAACTATCTTGGTTTTTAAGAGGCTTACCGCAAAGATATGACCATAAAAAAGCGAAAGGCTTAAACCTTTCGCTTTTAAATTACCGATGCAATTTACTTTAGTAGTAAATTACTAAAATATTATGCCAGCTTATCAGAAGCCACTTTGTAAGTCGGATCTTCAATTACATTCACCTCTACTAGGTCGCGCGCTTTATGTAAAAGCTGCTTACAGTCCTTACTTAAATGACGTAAATGAAGCTGCTTACCTGCTTTGGTATACTTATCAGCTAAACTGTCGATGGCTTCTATTGCACTGTGATCAGCAACACGGCTATGTTTAAACTCAATAATTACATCTTTAGGGTCGTTTTTAACATCAAATAACTCTGAAAAGTTTTTAACTGAGCCAAAAAATAATGGTCCATGAAGCTCGTAAACTTTCGCGCCTTGATCATCAATGTAGTTAGTTGTGTAAATGTGTTTTGCATGCTGCCATGCAAATACCAATGCCGAGACAATAACACCCACACATACAGCAATTGCTAAATCGGTTACAACGGTCACTCCCGAAACCAGTACGATTACAAAAGCATCCGACAGTGGCACTCGCTTCATCATTTTAAAGCTCGCCCATTCAAATGTGCCTAATACAACCATAAACATCACACCAACAAGTGCTGCTAGTGGGATCATTTCAATTAGGCCTGAAGCAAATATGATAAAACCAAGTAACATAATTGCGGCAGTGATCCCCGATAAACGTGAACGACCACCTGAATTAATGTTAATCATAGACTGGCCAATCATGGCACAGCCACCCATAGCACCAAAAAAACCACAGGTTACATTAGCTGCACCTTGACCAATACACTCTTTATTTGAATGACCGCGGGTCTCAGTAATCTCATCAATCAAGCTTAGTGTTAATAATGACTCAATTAAGCCAATAGCCGCCAAAATTAGAGCGTATGGAAAAATTATATAAAAAGTGTCTAAGGTAAATGGAACCATAGGAATATGAAACGCAGGTAAGCCCCCAGCAATGGTAGCCGCTTCATTCCCTGTCATCCCTTTTAGGAAATCAAGTACCGTGCGTGAGTCTAAATCAAGACCGATAACTAAAGCGGTTACTGTTACAATAGCCACTAGTGAAGAAGGCACAGCCGTCGTCAACTTAGGTAAAAAGTGGATAATTGCCATGGTTAATGCAACTAAACCTAACATAATGTATAGCGGGTTTCCCGTCATCCATTGCTGGCCGCCTGCGCCATCTGGCACTTTAAACTGCCCGAGCTGCGCTAAAAATATAACGATTGCTAACCCGTTTACAAAACCAAGCATAACTGGGTGTGGAACCATGCGAATAAACTTACCAAGCTTAAATATTCCGGCGAGTATTTGCAGTATGCCCATCAACAACACTGTGGCGAATAAATACTCAACGCCGTGATCAAGTACTAAACTTACCATTACAACAGCGAGTGCACCGGTAGCACCAGAAATCATACCAGGGCGGCCACCAAACATTGCTGTAATTAAACCAACGATAAACGCGGCATAGAGACCAACTAAAGGTTCGACATTTGCCACAAAAGCAAACGCAACAGCTTCTGGAACTAAAGCAAGTGCCACAGTTAAACCAGATAGAATATCGTTTTTAGCAGAGCTAGGTGCTTTGCTGAGTAAGTTAAACATTGAGTTCCTCAGTGGAGTTATTTGGTTAGGATCGAAAAAGCGCTAAATGTTACCAAATTAGCGCTCATTTAACAATTCGCAGACACCGCTTCTTTGTCAAAGTATAGCGTCACTTTTGAGTTGTTTGGTTTATAGAGGAAGCGATGTACTGCGTTTAACACATGTCATAGTTACATTAGAGTGTACTTCTTGCACATATTCTAAACTGAGTAAATTGTCACGTACAAAATGCTCATAGCCTTCTATACCTTGTGAAATTATACGCAGCATAAAGTCCATGGTGCCTGCCATGGTGTAACATTCTGTCACTTCGTCATAGCTCATAATAAGTTTTTCAAACTCAGCGAGATTTTTTTTGCCATGATTTGATAAACGCACATGGGCATATACAAGCATGTCAAAACCCAGCTTTTTCTCATCTAAAAGCGCCACTTTATTTTTGATGTAACCATCTTGCTCAAGCTTTGCAATTCGTCGCCAACAAGGCGATTGAGATAAGCCAACTTTGTCTGCAATTTCGGCAGTTGAAAGACTTGCGTCCTGTTGTAAAAGTGCCAAAATTTGGCGATCTACGTGATTTAGAGACATTTTATTTCTTATTTATCTAATAAACTGGTTAAATTATACAGCCAATTTAAAATTCCGTCTGCAATAATTTTGCATTTTCATGGATTTTAATTAACCAAATTGACCACTTACAAATGGATTAGTGCGCTTTTCGTGCCCTACAGTGGTGTCTTCACCATGACCCGATAATATATGTGTATGATCATCTAGTGTTAAAATATGGCGTTTTATAGAGTCAATGAGGTGTTCACTATTTCCTTTTGGAAAATCTGTACGCCCTACAGCACCTTTAAAAATAACATCCCCCACAATCACGCACTGCTGTTTAGGCTCATAAAATATAACATGTCCTGGCGTATGCCCTGGACAGTGCAGTACTCTAAAAGCAAGTTTACCTACGGTTAACACATCATCATGGTTAAGCCAAATATCTGGATAAAAAGCAGCTATCGCTGAAAAGCCAAACATGTTTGCTTGCATTGGCAGGTTTTCAAACCAAAATAGTTCATCCTTTTGTGGGCCAACAATTTGCACATTAAATTGAGAGCGTAATGTATCAGCTGCACCAACATGATCTAAATGCCCATGTGTAAGCCAAATAGCACTAAGTACTAATTTGTGCTCACTAAGGGCGGCTATAATTTTTTCTGGATTACCGCCTGGGTCTATTACAACAGCTTGCTTTGTTTCTTCACAGCTAATTATTCTGCAATTTTGAGAAAATGCAGTCACGGGTATCTTAATAACATGCATATTATATTTCTTTATCTTTTTGGTCTGAAATAACAGCTACTTGTTCGTACGACATTAAAATGGGGTATTTTAAATACGCTTTATCGTAAAATGGCGTGTGTGAATATAACCACTGCAGGCGTGCATCGGCGTCTTGCGCAAACGACTTATTTTTTAGTTTTTTATCAAACTCAAGCGCCAGCTTTGGATTATCTTTAAGCATTTGTCGTGCATACGGTATCAGCGCATAATTTTCCATATACTCTGTTCGTTGAAAAATCGTATTAAACTCACCCCACGAAAAAAATGAATCAGGAGCTTCTGGATGTAATAAATGAACAGCTAACTCCCCTGCTTTTTGCTGCGTATTAACTTGATACCAACCATCTAAATCTACATTTGGTACCGGTACATAATCAAACTGGGCAGAGACTCTGAAACGGCCTTCAAACGGTGCTTGGTCGAATGTGAAATCACGTACTTTAGCAACTTTTAAAGGTTGGGTATTTGCACCCTTGAGCTTTTTAACTGAAACACCGTGCAACTTAAGTTTTTTTATAATATTGGTATAAACTGGCGGTACAAAAAACGCCTGCGGTACATCAACCGTGCGTTCAACTTGCTTTTGCCAATAAATTGGTAAATCTTTATAGGTGTGTGCTTTTCCTAAATATTTCACTTCAGTTTGACCCGAAAGCGCACTCACACTCGATGTGTATTTAACACCTTTAAACTCATTAATCACATTGGCTTGTTTAGCATAACTACGTTTTACAATTAGCTGCTTAGGCACAAACCCTTGCTCTTTTTTTACAGCAGTAGCTAGCTCGTGGCTATATTGAGATAAGGCATTTATCGCGCCATCTAAAAACACATACGTGCCCAGCACACGCTGTTTGTAAGGTTTTAAAGAATGATTTTCGACTAGGATTGTAGGTAAAGACTTCAAATCTCCCCAGCCATTTGAAAAACGAGGGGTGGCAACCCAGCCCGCAAGCCCTTTTTTAAAATCTCGTTTATCCATTACAAACACCAATGGGCCCGGAGTGTGCCCGTACTTATGTAATGTTTCATCAATCACCGGCTTTAGGTATTGCTCCAGTGCATTTGATACAGCTGGCGATTCACTGGCAAATACAGGGTTGTAGCCATAAGTCACATCGTACTGATAGTCTGCGCCATCTGTGACGTGCACATCAATATATAAGCTTGGTTTGTAATCGTTAATAACCTTTAAAACGCTTCGAACCTCTGGGGTGTCTAATTTTGTAAAGTCACGATTAAGATTGAGATTATTGGCATTGGTTCTAAAGCCCATTTTTGCTGGGCCACGTTGATTGATACGATTAAATGCACTGCTCCGCTCGTGGCCATCTACATTTAAAATAGGAATAAAAAGTATATTTACCTTTTTTAGAATATCGCGGCGTTTACCTGTTGCAATATCGCGCAGCAACATAAACATCGCGTCTTTCCCATCTATTTCACCTGCATGAATACCAGCTTGAATTAAAATGGTTGGCTTCGTGCTGTTGGCCATTTGCCCCGCTTCAAAAAAACCTTGTTCACTGGCAATGAGCATGTTGATTGCACGGTTACTGTTACTATGACCGATTACCTGTGAGTGAAACTGAGTCGGATTTGCTGCTACAAGTCTCTTTACGAACGCCATCGTATCGGTGTAATTTGGAGAGGCAATCCCCTCAGACAGTTCAAAATCGGTAGTTAAAGGTCCTTGCTGTTGCAGTAACGAAATGCTATCGCCCTGCCAAGGTATAAGAGGGGGTAAATGACTGTTATCTGCCACTATTGCAGATAAAAATAACAGACTTGCAAACATAGTTTTCTCTAACAACGCATTTAATCAATAAATTATATCAACTAAACATACTTATATTATAAAAGTGCGGTGGTTCAACAAAAAATTGAGCCCATTTATACCTATACGTTTATTAAATTATTTATTTTAGAGTTTACAAACGTAATGATAACTATAAGCACAACCTGCTATTTAACTTTTCTGAATTAATGTGTTTGACTTTACTGACAAGCCCTTTAACCCTTAGAACAATTGATATGGTTTAAATTACACGCACAAAAAAAGGAGCCATGGGCTCCTCTTTAACTACTTATTTAAAAAGCTTAAGCTGCCGCTAGGCCTTCTTTTGCTTTTTCAACAAGCGCTGCAAATGCAACTTGGTCGTAAACAGCGATATCTGCAAGGATCTTACGATCGATTTCTACAGAAGTCTTTTTAAGACCATTGATAAAACGGCTGTAAGACAGACCATTTTGACGTGAAGCAGCATTGATACGTGCAATCCATAATTGACGGAAAGTACGTTTCTTCGCACGACGGTCACGGTAAGCGTATTGACCCGCTTTAGTAACTGCCTGGAAAGCTACGCGATAAACACGTGAACGTGCACCGTAGTAACCTTTAGCTTGCTTTAAAACTTTTTTGTGACGTGCACGTGCGACAACGCCGCGTTTAACTCTTGCCATTTCTAAAAACCCCTATTAAGCGAATGGTAACATACGTGAAACTAGACCATGGTCATTTTTATGAACCATCATCTTAGGACGTAGGTGTAACTTACGCTTAGACGTTTTCTTAGTCAGAATGTGACGAAGATGCGCTTGTTTACGCTTGAAACCGCCAGAAGCAGTTTTTTTGAAACGCTTAGCTGCGCCTCTGTGACTTTTTAGCTTGTAAGCCATTGCAATAACTCCAAATGTATTGCTTAAAAATTAGTAAGCAGGCGTGAGATATATTTCTATAGCTCCACTTTTAGGCCTAACTTACTGCCATATTCCGGTGAAAACTCAGTATAAATACTGCAATTTTACTTTAAAACCGGTTAGCACAGGTGAATATTTACATATTACTTGGGTACCTGGGCTAAATTCGGTGCGCATTATCGCTTAAAAATTATTTTTTAGCAACAGGCGCCATCATCATAACCATTTGACGGCCTTCAACACGATTTGGGAAAGACTCAACAACTGCAAGTTCTTCTAAATCAGCCTTCACACGGTTTAATAATTCAATACCAATCTCTTGGTGAGCCATTTCACGGCCACGGAAGCGGATAGTAATCTTTGCTTTATCACCAGCTTCTAAGAACTTGCGTAAGTTGCGAAGCTTAACCTGATAGTCACCTTCATCCGTACCAGGACGGAATTTGATTTCTTTGATCTGGATTTGCTTTTGCTTTTTCTTCTGCTCTTTTAGTTCTTTGCTTTTTTCAAAGATGAACTTACCGTAGTCCATAACCTTACAAACAGGCGGCTCAGCGTTAGGGCTAATCTCTACAAGATCAACACCCGCTGCATCAGCCATAGCTTGTGCGTCTTTTAATGACTGAATTCCAGCTTGTTCGCCGTCAATGTCAATTAAACGAACTTCTTGAGCTGTGATTTCTTCGTTAATACGATTTTTTTGAGCTGTTTGTTGCCCTTTCTTGCCGCCTCTAATGGTACGTTCCTCCAAGAATATCAATAACATAAGCGTGTAGTTGACTGTTTGTAATTGCCCTACACGCTCGATTTTTACTGTCGATTTTTAATCTCTTCGCTAATTTTAGCTACAAAGTCATCAACGTTAAATTTGCCTAGGTCTTCACCTGTGCGGGTACGTACTGCTACTTCCTGTTGTTCAACTTCTTTATCGCCAACAACCAGTAAGTAAGGAATACGCTTAAGTGTATGTTCTCGGATTTTAAAGCCAATTTTCTCATTTCTCAAGTCAGCAGCGGCTCTAATTCCAAGTTTATTTAATTTTTGTACAATTTCGTGCACGTAATCTGCTTGTTTATCGGTAATGTTCATTATTACCACTTGCTTTGGCGCAAGCCACGTAGGGAATAAACCCGCGTATTCTTCAGTTAAAATACCGATAAAGCGCTCAATAGAACCTAAAATAGCACGGTGTATCATAACTGGTGTGCGTCGCTCGTTGTTTTCGGCAACATAAGTAGCGCCTAAACGACCGGGTAGTGCAAAGTCAAGCTGCACTGTACCACATTGCCACGCTCTGTCTAAGCAATCGTACAAAGTAAATTCAATTTTAGGACCGTAGAAGGCACCTTCACCCGGTAGGTAATCAAATTCAATGTCGTTTGCTTTAAGTGCATCGGCTAATGCGACCTCTGCTTTGTCCCAAATTTCATCGTCGCCAATGCGCTTTTCAGGACGTGTAGAAAGCTTCACTACAATTTTGTCAAAACCGAACGTCTCATAAGTGTCATAAACCATCTTAATACACGCTGACACTTCGTCCATTACTTGCTCTTCGGTACAGAAAACGTGAGCATCATCTTGTGTAAAGCCACGTACACGCATTAAGCCGTGTAAAGCGCCCGATGGTTCGTTACGGTGACAACAACCAAATTCGGCCATACGCAGTGGTAAATCACGGTATGATTTTAACCCTTGGTTAAAAATTTGCACGTGACCTGGGCAGTTCATTGGTTTTATAGCGTATTCACGTTTTTCAGACTCTGTAGTAAACATGGCGTCTGCGTATTTTTCCCAGTGACCTGATTTTTCCCACAAAGAGCGGTCCATCATCATTGGACCTTTTACTTCTTCGTAGCTGTATTCACGCAGTTTTTCACGCACAAACTCTTCCAGCTCACGGTAAATGCTCCAACCATCGTTATGCCAAAATACCATGCCTGGCGCTTCTTCTTGCCAGTGCCATAAATCAAGCGCTTTACCAATACGGCGGTGATCGCGTTTTTCAGCCTCTTCTAAACGCTTAAGGTACGCTTTAAGTTGCTTTTTATCGCCCCACGCAGTGCCGTAAATACGCTGTAGCATTTTGTTTTCAGAGTCACCACGCCAGTATGCACCAGCAACTTTCATTATTTTGAAGTGTTGGCAAAATTTCATGTTTGGTACGTGCGGACCACGACACATGTCTACGTATTCTTCGTGGTGGTATAACCCTGGGCGGTGATCTTTTGCGATGTTTTCGTCCAAAATTTCCATTTTGTATGTTTCGCCACGCGCTTCAAATGTATCGCGTGCTTCTTGCCAGCTTACATTTTTTTTCACTACATCGTAGTTTGTTTTTGCAAGTTGCAACATACGCTTTTCAATAGCATCTAAATCTTCTTGAGATAAAGAGTGATCCATATCAATATCGTAATAAAAACCGTTATCAATAGTCGGACCAATCGCCATTTTTGCGTCTGGGAAAAGCTGCTTAACTGCATGACCGATTAAGTGAGCACATGAGTGACGAATAATTTCTAGGCCGTCGTCATCTTTTGCGGTGATGATTTCAAGGCGCGCATCTTCGTTAATTAAGTCACATGCATCAACACGCTCACCATTAACACGCCCAGCTATGGTTGCTTTAGCAAGACCAGGGCCGATATCGTTAGCTACATCAAGAGTACTTACAGGGTTTTCAAAACTACGCTGACTGCCGTCAGGAAGAGTAATAACTGGCATTATAAATCCTTACATACAGTGGTGACACCTACAATGTATCACGTGTATTTTTAAATAAATTAAATGAGAATGACTCGACAACGCTTTTACGAATAAGCATTGACTATTTTTCGTCATAATTGACTAATGACTAATGTAGATGCTGAGTCTGCGCAACTACAAAAAAGATATTGTCGCGTGATAAAGTATCAATTACAAGTTTAAAGCACGCCCATTACCTTAAATTTTCCCTAAAATAGTCATTTTTTTGCTTTTCGTTCGTTAATTTAAATTAAGTGTGTGACAACTTGAGTTTACCGGTCATTAAAATGTACCTGCACTGCCTTGCTCTCGCAATTTATTCGATGTTGGGTATAATACCAAGCAATTAAGTTATATTAGAGAATAGCAATGAGAACATGTGGTGTAGAAATTACCGGTAGTGATGTACTACTTTGTATTTTAAGTAAAGATAACGACGTATTTGATATTCGCGATGTGCGCCAAACACGCTTTACCTTAGGTAACGGTAATGACACTGAAATAATGCGCAAATTTCAATTTGATTTTGCAAAACTAATGCAAGATTACCAAATTGATTCTGTTGCCATTCGTGAGCGCCAACCTAAAGGTAAATTTGCAGGCAGTGCAAAAGGCTTTAAAATGGAAACGGCGATTCAACTAATTGAATCTTTAGACGTTCGTGTGTTCTCAACAACCGAAATTAAAGAGCAGCTTAAACGCAATCCTATCCCTATTGCGTTTGAAGACACTGGCCTTAAAAAATATCAAGAAAACGCGTTCGTGAACGCCTATGTATATATAATGAAAAAAACCTACCGCAGCGACGAAATGTAATTTAAAGCTGTATAAAGCGCACCTAAGTGGTGCGTTTTTTATGCCTAAAAAAAGATTAGAATTAAAACAGTATTTAATACATTAGTCTAACCACCCTTCTCTTTGTCGACAATTTGTGTTTATTTTAACTACAGCTTGGTTATTGACACACATTAACACGGAGAAGCACATGCACACATCACCTGACTCACCAAAAGAGATTGAGTTAATAAATACGCTTCCTTTATCAAAAAGCTATTTCAAAGGAGCGCAGAGTACACCATTGGTAAATAAAACCATAGGTGAATATTTTGACTGCATTGTCGACAAAAACCCAGATGCATTAGCGGTCGTAGTAAGCCATCAAGGAATACGCCTAAGCTATAAAGAGTTTCAGCAACAAGTTAATCAACTTGCTATGGGGCTTTTATCAATTGGTGTAAAACCAGGTGACCGGGTAGGAATATGGTCACCCAATAATATTGAGTGGTGTTTAACACAATTTGCCAGCGCTAAAATTGGTGCCATTATGGTGTGTATAAACCCGGCTTACCGACCCAATGAGCTAGCCTATGCATTGAATAATGTACAATGTAGCACGTTGATCACCGCCTCACGCTTTAAAGGCAGTAATTACATAGATATGCTCAACAGTTTAGCGCCTGAACTTACTCACTGTGAGCCTGGAAAACTAAACGCACACGCCCTCCCTAGCCTAAAAAATGTAATACGCATTGGCGATGAAGCTTGCCCTGGTATGTTTACGTTTACTCAAATGATGAATGCTGCAACCCCTGCCCATGAGCTTGAATTAAATGCAGTAGCCGCCAATTTAAACGCAGATCAAGATATCAATATACAATTTACCTCTGGTACAACAGGTAATCCGAAGGGCGCGACACTCACGCACAAAAATATACTTAATAATGCGCTATTTGTCGCAGAAGCTATGCACTTTACAGCAAAAGATAAGTTGTGTATTCCCGTGCCGTTATACCACTGTTTTGGAATGGTACTAGGCAGCTTATTATGTGTAACTAAAGGCGCCGCAGCTATTTACCCAAGCGATGCATTTGATGCAAAAACAACGCTTGATGTAGTACAAAAAGAAGGCTGCACGGCATTGCATGGTGTACCGACGATGTTTATTAGCCAGCTTGAGCTACCTAGTTTTGCAGAATATAACCTGGACACTTTACGTACCGGCGTTATGGCAGGGTCTACATGTCCTGAGCAGGTCATGCGAAAAGTACAAACGCAAATGAATATGCACCAGATTTTAATTGCGTACGGGCAAACCGAGTGCAGCCCAATCAATAATATAACCGAAACCGACTCATCAATAGAGCGCCAAGTAACAACCGTTGGGCGTGCCCTTGCACACACTGAGGTTAAAATTATTGATGAGCTAGGTAATATTCAAAAAATAGGTGTACCCGGCGAGGTCTGTAGCAAAGGTGCGGGCATTATGCGCTGCTATTGGAATGACGAAGAAAAAACAAAAACCACTATAAATGATGAAGGCTGGTTACACTCAGGTGATTTAGGCGTAATGGATAGTGAAGGGTTTGTGAGTATTGTTGGCCGCATAAAAGACATGATCATTCGGGGTGGTGAAAACATTTATCCACGCGAAATTGAAGAAATTCTTTACACCTACCCGGGTATTCAAGATGCCGCCATATTTGGTATTAGTGATGAAAAGTACGGTGAAGAAGTCTGCGCGTGGATACAACCTAAAGAAGATGCCGTACTTGATGAACAAGCAATACGTGCATTTTTAAAAGACAGACTGGCCTACTTTAAAATGCCCCGTTATATCCGTTTTGTAGAGAGTTACCCAATGACTGTAACGGGCAAACTGCAAAAGTTTAAAATGCGTGAGCAAATGCAACAAGCTCTCGCCGATAAGGCTTTTTCTTAACCGTAACTATTGACTACAAAAAAGCTCAGCAATTGCTGAGCTTTTAACATTATCACCATGGTTTAAAATAATGCTTTAGTACGTAAGGAATAAGTAAAATAGTATCGGTAGCTTTGAAAATAAACGGTTGAGTTTATTGTGGCTTAGCTTAATTTCCCAGCACTTTGGCAGGGTCGACCCGAGTTGCTTGCCATGCCGGGTAAATAGTAGCAAGAACAGCTAAAATAAAGGTAACAATAACTGTTAAGCCAATATCACTGAGTACTAATTTACTGGGTAAAAATTCAATAAAATAAACGCCTTCGAGTGGGTTGGCACCAAATAAATGACTCACCCATGTAAACAGCTCACTTATATTAAGCGCAAGTACAACCCCGACTAATGTGCCAAGTAACACGCCAACAAAAGCTTGTGTTAAACCTTGCATAACAAAGGTGGCTAAAATAGTACTGTCTTTAGCGCCCATGGTCTTTAAAATAGCTATGTTGCCTTGTTTTTCGCGCACTTCCATTACCAAAGAAGATACAATATTAAAGCTGGCTACCGCTATTATTAAAAACACCACAATGTAAACTATGGTACGCACCATTTGTATATCTTGATATAAACTGCCTTGCGTTCTAAACCAGCTAGAGACATACACGTAATCACTGATAGTTTGCCCTACTCGCAGTGCAATTTGATGCGCAGCAAACACATCGTCTACGCTCAACCGTAGACCTGTCACTTGGCTGGTGTCGTAGCCTAACACTGATTGTGCTTTATTTAAGTGAATAAATGCAGCACTACTATCAATTGGTCCACCCATTTTTATTACGCCTGCAAGCGTTAATGATACGCGCTTAGGGGCTAGTATTGATTTACCTTGCTCACTGATTTTAGGTATTAATAAGGTAACTTTATCGCCAATTTTTGCGCCAAGCTGATTTACAATTTGCTGACCTAAAATGACGTCGTCTAATTTGAGCTGGCTAACCAACGTGCCTTGAGTAAATTGATTTATAGCTGATACGTTACTCTCAAGGTTGGGTTCAACACCGCGTATCTCAACAGCTTTAAGCTGGCTCTTAAATTGCGCCATACCATTTACCGCTATAAACGGCGCAGCACCAGTTACGTGCGGCTGTGCTTGTAGTTTTTCTACTTTGTTAGTCCAATTAGCTATCGGTCTATTAGGCGCTACATATTCAACTTGTGGCACCACACTTAATAAGCGGTGTACTAACTGCTGCTCAAAGCCATTAATCACCGAAAGCGCAACGATTAACACCGCCACTCCTAATAAAATACCAACAGTAGAGGCTTTGGCAATAAAACTAACAAAGGCATTTTTTTCGTCTTGATGACCAGAATACGCTCTAAAGCGCTCACTTAAAAATAAACTAAGCAACATGTTGCGGCTCTTTAATAGCAAGTTTTCCATCATCTAAGTACGCAATTTTACCCAGCTTGTCTGCAAGCTCTAGATCGTGAGTAACCACCACAAAACTGGTATTTAAACTTTTATTTAGCTCATTAATTAAATCGTAAATTTTAATCGCATTTTGTTTATCTAGATTACCAGTTGGCTCATCTGCGAGTACTAATGCAGGTTGGGTTACTAAGGCACGTGCTATTGCAACACGCTGACGCTCTCCACCAGACAGTGCTGAAGGTTTGTGTTCACTGCGATGCGCCAAGCCGACTTTATCTAGCATTTGCAAGGCTTGCTCTTTCGCTTCTTTTGCGTTGAGCCCTTTTATTAATAGCGGCATAGCCACGTTTTCAACCGCACTAAATTCCATTAATAAATGATGAAACTGATAAATAAAACCCAAGTTTTTATTTCTAAAGGCTGCTTGCTCTGTTCGCGATAATTTAGCAACCTCTTGATTTTTTATCTTAGCGCTTCCTGATGTTGCCGTATCAAGAGTACCTAATATATGCAATAACGTACTTTTACCAGAGCCTGAACTGCCCACAATAGCCAGCATATCTCCTTGGTTAAGTGATAAGTCGACCCCTTTTAATACTTCTACTTGGTTTTGACCATCTTGATAAACTTTACTTAAGTTTTGACAGCTAATAACTAAATCATTCATAACGCAATACCTCTGCTGGTTTTACTTTTGCGGCTTTGCGCGCAGGATATAAAGTGGCTAAAAAGCTCATTGCAATACTGCTGAGTGCAATAATAACGAGGCTTAACACATCAAATTTTACCGGAAGCTCTACACCTGCTAGTAGGTTCAACCCCACAGCAGCGAGTAGTTCATTTATATATAAGCTAAACATTACACCTAAAAATGCCCCTATTGCGGTCCCAATTACCCCGTTATACAAACCTTGCACCATAAACACTTTTTGTACTTGAGAGGGCGTCAAACCTAAGGTTTGTAAAATAGCTACTTCGCCTTGTTTTTCACTTACCATCA
>Ga0209452_1000186_pt1 | contig 17351 bp, 16 predicted proteins | sample WorMetimpBELIZE1_FD_187388 | JGI IMG/M metagenome (GOLD analysis project Ga0209452, IMG submission 187388) | Marine gutless worms symbiont microbial communities from Max Planck institute for Marine Microbiology, Germany - Olavius imperfectus... | ecosystem: Host-associated > Annelida > Digestive... | reverse complement strand
ATATCTTGGTCTATTTTTACTTGAATATTTTTGAGCAATTTGCTTTGAAAGATTGGCGAGCCAGCTGAGTAACCTGACTTTTGTTTTTTACTATCTCCATAAATAAAAATTATAGAAGCATAAGGTGTTTGATTTAAAGAAGCATTGCCAGTGTAATCAATACTTTTTAAATAGCTTTCTCCAAAATGAGTAGAGTATTTTTCATTAAAATCATTATAGTTATATACAAAATAGTTACTTTTTACATCTTGGACGGCTTTAATAAGCCACATCCTTGCAATATCAGTATTATTTGCAGCATGAATATAGGCGTCTTTTTTATTTTTGACATCTGGGCTTGGCGATGTTTTAAACGTAGTAGTAAGATTTTTCCCTAGTAATGTTTTTTTACTGGTGGCTATTTCACTCACATCACCGAAATAAAGGATTTCTCCTGCTTTATTCTCTACGGTAAAAGCTCGCAAAGAGCTCCCCTTATAATGTGGCTTTACAGTAATAAAACTGTCTACAGCTGTATGATAAGTGGCAGAGGAAGCCCAATAGGAAGCATCAGATATTCCAATATCAGAAGTGTTTTTTGTATTCGCGGCTCTATTTTTTAACAACCTTTGTCCGTCATAACAAAGCCTATCACTATTTGTAAGACTTATTCCACCTTGTTGCCCATCGTAGACTGGCGTCTTTCCACAGCGAGTTATTGCAGATGATGCACTCAAAGACCAGCCTTGCCCCAATATTCCATCACCGGCTTGTGAGCTATAATTTAAGGCCACTTGTGGTGTCACACCAGCACTACCTTTTGGAACAGTAATTGGAACATTGTAAGTTGCTGCGCCACTTTCAGACACTCTGAATTGTGCTGCTATTGTACCAACATGTTCTGATGTGCTATCTGAAACATTTATTGCTCTAGTACCAGATATGCTTTTGTATTCAAATCTATTGGTAGACCCAAAAGTAGAACAAGCTAAGTTACCTGATTCAAATGCATCTGTGTCACAATTATTACCTGTCATACAAGCTGATACTTGGAAAGTATATTGCCCTGTATTTATACCAGGGTCAGCAAGGATGCTATTACCATCATTTCTAACTTCTTCTGCGGTTTTACACTGTAATGGGCCAAGCGCTCCTGTATAAACATCTTTAGTTTGAAAGTAAAAGGCAGTTGTAGCTCCGATATCACCAATAGATATACGGGTGCTATCACCGGTTGTGTAAACACCGACACCATTGACTGTAACTTGTGGAACTGGAATAAAAGTAGTGATTCCATCATTTGCGATTGGCACCCAGCTTGAAGAACCAGTTGATTCAAATGATAAAATAGCTAGAAAAGACAAACCTATTAGTTTTGAACAAGATGCAAACACTACTTAATATCCCTATTTCATTTTGATTAATTATTATATTTTTGCCAGGGCAATGATAAAAAACAAAACGAAAAAAATAAACATTTTTTTTACATTTTTGCCTTTTTTGGGTTCGAGAAATTATATTCGAGGATGTTCGCTACAGAGATAAGCCCTCGAACAACATTATATATACATTTGTTAAGTGGGTTAATTTGGAAATATCAATAGCATTAAAATTAAAGCGCATACAAAAAAAGACTGCAGTGTGCAGCCTTTTTAGTAATCGTCAACAAGCTTATTAAGTACGATAAAGCACTTTAATTACATGCCAGCCAAATTTGGTTTTAACTAAATGTGGCTCTAAAATAGCCCCATTAAAGGCTATTTTGTCAAACTGCGGAACCATTTGCCCGCGTCTAAATTCGCCTAAGTCGCCACCTTTTTTACCCGATGGGCACGACGAGTATTTTTTAGCTAAGGTTTGAAACTTGGCACCTTTACCTAATTGCTTAATAATGTCTTCTGCTATTTCTTTGTGTTTAACCAATATGTGGAGCGCGTGCGCTGTACTTGCCATTTCAAAACCCTGATAATTTAAAACGCGGCGATTTTAGCACAGCTACCTAAACCTAGCATCTACTTATGCTGAAATGTGTGAACGACTAATTTATAAATAATGTTTTGCATCATCTGGGCTGGGTATTCTGCAATAGTTGTACTTGCCAAATAAGGTATAGCGGTTTAAAGCAATTTTATCGTACAGCCAATTATTAAAGGTGTTAGGTAAAAGACTAAATACAGAGGCTAATTTATAGGGGTAACCTAGCTGCTTTACTACTTCAAAAAAAGCATGGCTTTGCGTGTACGCTTTGCCGTTTTGTAGGTAAACCATTGAGGCGTATTGTGTGGTTGAAAAACCAAAGTGAGTTAACAGCAGTGCACCTTTTGGTGATTGCACGCTGCATAGTTTAAAAATGACATTGGCATCGAATAATATAATTTTTTGATTACGCATTAATGTAGCCGCATCATCACTCATTTTATACCCCTTAAGCAGTTACTGCTGAACCGGCTTTTTTTGTAACTTACGCTGCAATGTGCGCCTATGCATATTTAACTGCCTCGCAGTGGCCGACACATTGCCATTATTACTATGCAGCACTTGTTGAATGTGCTCCCACTCTAAACGCTCTGGCGACATAACCGGTGTTACAATACTGCTCACATTTTGCGTATTTAAATCGGTGTTTAGCGCCTTTAATAGCGTTGCCATATCAACGGGTTTAGTAAGGTAATCGTTAGCGCCCAACCGCATAGCCTCCACTGCGGTGGCTATGCTGGCAAACCCTGTTAGTAATACAATATGCGCCTGTGGTAATAAGCTGCGTAGCGGCTTAATTAAGGCAAGGCCGTTATCGTCATCTAGTTTCATATCGAGCAAAATAAAATCGGGTAACTGTTTACGTGCACTTAGTAATGCATCACTTTGATTATGCGCAACCTCACAACTAAAGCCTTGTTTTGTTAAACGCCTAGCAAGTGTACTGGCAAGGTTTATATCGTCTTCAATTATCAGTAATTTCATGTATGTGACTGCTCATTATTTACTATGGCTAATTTTACTTTAGCCACCGCCCCGCCCCCCGCGTGATTATACAAAGTAAGCGACCCGTTTAATCGCTCAAACGTTACATTAGAAAGCAATACCGCAAGCCCCATGCCTTGGCGACTAGGCATAAGTTGCCCGCCAAGCTCTGCTAATTGTGTTTGGCTAAAACCACTGCCAAAATCACGAATTAGCAGATATACACATTCACTATGTTGATCATGTTGCTGCCAGCTTAACTCTAACTGGGTTTGGTTATTTTTTTGATTAGCAATGCATGCATTTTGTAGCAAATTAAGTATGGCAGGTAATAGCATTGCATCACTTTTTAAGGTGGCTGCTATTGGCTCACTTAACCAATTGATGTGCTGATCTGGGTATTGCAGCAATAATGTGTCGGTAATTTGCGTTTGCAGTTGGCTAACTGTTGTGTGCTCTTTGGTATTTTTATTACGAAGCTGAGCTGAGAGTTTCCTAAAGTCGTTTAACTGCGACGCACATTGCTTGAGCGGCGTTCGCATTTGACGAGCGACAGGGTTGTTCGGTTGCTCTTCTAAAAGCTCTTCAAATAGTAATTGTATATTAGCGATGGGTGTAGCGAGTTGATGGGTTATTTGCGCCGCTGCGCCATCTAGGGTTACAAGTTGCTCGTTGCGTAATTGTTTTTCGCGAGCTTTGGCTATTGTACGTTCGCGCTCTTTTAACGCTCTATTCATAGCACCAATAACCAAAGCGATTACACTTGCGCTTAAAACAAAGTTTACCCACATGCCTATAAAATGCCCGCTCATATTCATTTGATGCATACTGTGATCGGGCATCCTAATGAGTAAAAAACTATAAGCAGCAATAGCAAGTACGGCAATATAAGCCAAGCCTTTTTCGCTTAAGGTCACCGCTGCAATCATAATAGGTAGCAATAATAGCGATACAAACGCATTGGTTGCGCCGCCACTTAAAGAGAGCAAAATAGTTAAAAATAATACGTCAGCAGTGAGCTGCATTAACATACCAATAGGGCGAGCTTGGCTTACATTTCGATAGGCAAATACGCTCACTAATTGGAATACAGCCTCTATCGCAATTACCACTAATAAAGGCAGTAACGCTATTTGGTGTTCTAATAAAAAATACACGCTTAGTACAGCAATTAACTGCACAGCAATAGCACCACTTCGCAGCATCAAAAGGCGGCTAATGGTCGGGTCGGTTTGCATAAACAAGGTGTGATATACCTATAAAATTTAAAACGTTAATAAAAGCAGTTAATCTTCATCCATTGATATAGTAAACAGCGCGCACGGCGTTCCTTGATGAAATACCATTTTCCATTGTTCATCACTTTTACGCCAAAGCGACATACGTAAGGAGTAATTGAACTCGCTTCGGGCTGAGCGCCTATAAGCCGCTTGGTAACTAATTTGTGCTACATCATCGCTAAGCATTCGCCCTTTAAAGTGCTGATTATAAAACTGCGGAACAACTTCAGTAGGTAAGCGGGTAATTACATGGTGTTTATCGAACACCGTGCCATTAGCTGCAATTTCAATAAATTCATCATCGAGCAAGGCATTTAATGCATCCCTTGATTGACGTACATCTGGGTCTAATAATTGCCGCTCAGACTCTATTAAATGATTAAATAATGACGCTTTAATTTTGCTATTCATGCACTTCCCTTTTATCAGCACAAGCATAGATCAATAATACCTTTATTTGCTTTTAATTCGAGCGTTAATAGTAATTAATACAACCACAGAGATTTAAAAATGACAGTAAATTAAAACTTTAAGGGACAAAAGTAGGTTATAACTTCTCTTAAACGGCAATTTTTGATATAACTCACCCATTAGCAAAACACGTCAGACCACCTTTTAAGAGAACACATTATGGCCTACGCACATATTACTGGTTGGGGTAAATGCATTCCACCAGCAAGCATTAGCAACGATGAAATTAGCGAAATAGTTGATACCAACGATGAATGGATCACCACACGTACTGGTATTAAATCTCGTCGGGTTAGCCATGTAAGTACCGCAGAACTTGCAACCGTTGCTGCAAAACACGCCATTGACTGTGCAGGGGTTGACGCAAAAGATATCGATTTAGTTATTTTAGCAACGTGTACCCCTTCTACCGTAGTGGCTAATACCGCCTCTATGGTGCAAAAAAATATTGGTGCGACCGGCGCTGCAGCGATGGATACCAATGCTGCATGTTCTGGTTTTTTATATGCCTTACAAGCTGCTACGGCACAAATTCGTGCAGGTATGATAAAAAAAGCCGTGGTTATTGCTGCCGAGCGCATGACTTGGTATGTAAACTGGGCACGTCGCGACAGTGCAGTATTATTTGGTGATGGCGCAGGTGCAGTAGTACTCGAAGCAGCAGACACACCTGCAGGCCTGCTAGGTACTAAAACCGGCTGCGACAGCGAAGACAGAGATATTTTGCATATCACCAACTTTGGTAGTGATTTAAATAAATATGAGCCTATAGGCCCATCTGACTTGCTATTTGAAGGCCGTGAAATTTTTAAACGTGCCGTTAAAGGTATGAGCGAAGCGTGTGATGATGTATTAACGCAAGCTAACCTAAGCCTTGATGACATTAACGTGTTAGTACCACACCAAGCTAATTTACGTATTATTCAAGCAATTCAACAGCGTTTAAAAGTGTCGGATGAAAAAGTAATGGTAAATATTGCTGACTACGGTAATACCTCAGCCGCTACGATTGCTATTGCATTATGTGAAGCCGTAGAGCAAGGGTTAATTAAGCCGCATTCAAATATTATGTCGGCAGCGTTTGGTGCCGGTTTAACATGGGCCGCAAGCTACATAAAATGGGGTGAGCGTGTAACGCCGATTAAAGTAAGTGATGCAACTTTGCCACCATGTGAGCTAACTGGCCTTGAGCTTGTCGCCCCCGCAGTTAAAGCCTGTAAAGACGCTGAGCCAAACTAAGCATTGTTAAAAAATATAAAAATTAAACGCACTTTTTAGTGCGTTTTTGTTTTTAAAAAGAGCTAACTACATGGAACTATTAGGTATTCATCATGCTGCAATTATTTGCAGTGACTATGCCCGCTCTAAGCACTTTTATAGTAACGTACTTAAACTTAAAGTGATTAACGAGCATTTTAGAGCTGCGCGTAATTCGTATAAATTAGATTTAGCCATGCCTGATGGCAGCCAAATAGAACTGTTTTCGTTTGATGGCGCACCTGTAAGGGCAAGCTACCCAGAAGCGCAAGGCTTAAGGCATTTAGCATTTAAAGTTAAAAACGTTGCCCAAGCAAAGCTGTATTTAGAGTCACAAAATATAACAGTGGAAGAGATAAGAGTGGATGAAATAACCGGCAAAAAATTCACCTTTTTTGCCGATCCAGATAACTTACCGCTTGAGTTATACGAGGTATAACCCTCGTATAACAAGGTTTATTTAAAGCGGCTTTGCAGGTAATTAAATACTGCACGAATTCCTAACGCTTCACCGCCGGTTGGACGCCCAGGTAAAGCACGTAAATTCCACGCCATTACATCAAAATGTACCCAAGGTGTGCTTGGCTCTACAAACTCTTTTAAATAAAGCGCTGCGGTAATTGCACCACCAAATGGTGTGCTGGCACAGTTTGCCATATCAGCTACATCGCTCTTTAAAAAGCTTTTGTACTGATCGAATAAAGGCAATTGCCACACTGGGTCGCTCACATCCATACCAGCATCAATAATACCATTTGCTACATCGCGCTCAGTTGAGAAAAAGCCCGGTAGCTCAGTCCCTAAAGCAACACGGCAAGCACCGGTAAGGGTCGCAAAGTCAATAATTAGCTCAGGGTTATCGTTTTGCGCTTCGCTAAGCGCATCACACAATACTAAACGCCCTTCTGCATCGGTATTGTCTATTTCTACCATAATGCCTTTACGCGTTTTAATTACATCACCTGGGCGAAATGCATTTCGCGATACCGCATTTTCAACCGCAGGCACTAAAACACGCAATCTAATTGGTAAATTAGCCGCCATAATGAGCTGCGCTAAAGCAATAACATGTGCTGCTCCGCCCATGTCTTTTTTCATGTTGCGCATGCCAGAGCTTGGTTTTAAATCAAGCCCGCCTGAGTCAAAACATACCCCTTTACCAACTAAAGTAATAAGTGGTGCGTTTTCATTGCCCCATTTTAAATCAAGTAAGCGTGGTTTGTTTTCGCTGGCACGCCCTACCATGTGGATTGTTGGGTAGTTTTGCTCAAGTAGCTCATCGCCAACCCACTGGGTAAACTCACCATTGTAGTTATTGGCTAAATCTTCCATCACTTGCGATAAATGTTGTGGCATCATATCTACCGCGGGAGTGTTTACTAAATCACGCGCTAAATAAATAGCATCAGCTTGTTGCTTAATACGTTGATACAAAGCTTCGTCGCCAATGGCTAATTGTGCTTTAGCCGTTGGTTTTTCTTTATATTCACTAAATTCATAGCCGCCTAACACAAATCCAAGTGCGACTTGTTCTGTAAAGGCATCATCGCCTTGAATTTGATAGGTACCTAGCGGTAACTTATTGGCAAGCTCACCTGCAGCCCAAAAATCGTCTTTGCTTTGTAATAAACAGTAAACATGACTTAGCTCACCTGTTTTAGCGTCGGGCACAAGTGCTAAACCTTGCTTTTCAAAGCCGCTATTTGTTAACCATGTTTGGATAAAAGCCGGTTGTTGAGATTGCCATTCAGTTAACTCGTTTTTAAGAATAAAAGATAAAGGAATACCAGAAGAAGTATGACGAAGTAATGCACTCATTGAAAAGCTCATATAATAAAAAATGGTACTTCAAAGCATATCAATAAGATTGGCTAAAAGGTATAGCTAATTTTAGCCTTGTTTAATCTTTATTTGGTGATTTAGTGTGTTGTTTTAAATCTTCTTTAATTACTTCAGCATCGAGCTCTTTAACAGGCTTATTAAGGCTAAATGAGCTTGGCAACACATCTACACCCACTAATCTTCCAAGCTTTACAACCAAGGGAATAGTAATAGGGGCAAACGGTAATACAGCAAATACACCTAAGCCAAGCCCTTTTAAAATATCAACAAACTGTTCATTAGCTCGCTTAAGCTCCTCTTTGCTTGTTTGCCCTTGCGTGTAGCGCCTGTAGATAGTGAGCATTTCGATGGTTTCTTGTTTTTCTTGGGCAAGTGCAATTTTAAGCGCCACCATTGCACGACGAAAGCGAAGTTGTTGACGCTTTTTACTAATTTTAACAACCCGCCAAGGCGCACGGTGAATCACTTTATATAATCGCATAGTCTGTATTTTCACACATAGGCGGTTTTACACAAGAATAATTTACTTATTACGTCGCATACTTTACCCTTTTGCACTAAATTAGTGCTTACAAGCTCCTTATAATGCCAAACAAACACGTAATAGCGCACGACAAACCCCAAAAGCCAAAACCTGATGAATGCTGTGGCGGAGGTAGCTGCTGCCCGTGCGTGTGGGATGAATACAGAGAAAAATACCGCCAGTGGCAGGCCCAAAGCACACTCAAAAACCCCACAAAAGAAACAAACTGATAACATTTGCACATCAACAAAGCGCATTAAATCTTCCGCAAACCGCCAAAACCGCACTTTATTAGTTCGAATTAGTTAAATATTGCACCATTATTGCAAATTTATTTTATTTTGAACTTTTTGTTATTAAAGGGTTAATTAATAATTGCCCTGAAAGTTTTTTATGTATAGGCTGTAAATAGGACTTCACATGAGGTGGGCTTTTAGCTTTGCGAAGTCGAGTAGGTTGACTTTTTATACCCATGTGAATACGTCCGCAATCAAAAATAAGTAATGTTAATAATGGCATTACGTACAAAATATATTCTAACTGGGGAAAATTAGAATGAAACTTAAAAGCAATGCGCTAAATCAGGCAGTTAAATTTGCCTTAGCCACAACAACCACAGCTGGTTTGTTTATGTCTGGCTCTGTTATTGCAGCAGAGGAAAGTGAAACGAAAGTTAACAAAAACGTAGAAAAAATAGCCGTAGTGGGTACACGCTCTGCTCCTCGATCAATTGGTGATTCACCCGTACCTATTGATATTATTGGTGGTGAAGAACTTGAAAAGTCTGGTAACACAGACATGCTCGAGCTACTTAAAGGCTCTGTTCCTTCTTTTAATGTTCATCAAAACCCAATTAGTGATGCTGCATCACTAGTACGCCCAGCTAACTTACGTGGTCTGCCCTCAGATAGCACGTTAATTCTTTTAAATGGTAAACGCCGTCACCGTGCTTCAGTTATTGCATTTTTAGGTGGTGGTATTAACGATGGTGCACAAGGTGCTGATATTTCAGTAATCCCAAGTATTGCTCTTAAGCAAGTAGAAGTACTACGCGATGGCGCAGCAGCACAATATGGCTCTGATGCAATCGCAGGTGTTATGAACTTTCAGCTGAAAGATGCCGCTGAAGGGGGTAAGCTTGAGGTTCGTCAAGGCCAATATTACGAAGGCGATGGTGATACAACACAGATTTCGGGTAATGTAGGCTTACCGTTTACCGACAATGGTTTTGCTAACTTAAGCTTTCAATACAAAACAGCGGACGCAACAAGCCGCTCAGTACAACGACCTGATGCCGCAGGGCTCGCCGCAGCAGGCGTACCAGAAGTTTCATCTCTAGCCCAAGTGTGGGGCGCGCCAGAGGTTGATGACGATATTTCAATTTTTGGTAATGTCGGTTTAGAGCTAACAAATGACTCTGAATTTTATATGTTTGGTAACTACTCTGAGCGTGATGTACGTGGTGGCTTTTACTACCGTAACCCGCATACTCGCCCAGGTGTTTACTCAAATGACGGCGGTGAAACGCTGCTTGTTGCCGATTTAACAGAAGATATGAGCGCTAACTGTCCTACTATCGCGATTGACGATAACGTGCTTGATAACCCAGACTACATTAGCGGAGTTGCTAACAACCCTGATTGTTTTGCATTTAACGAAGTGATCCCTGGCGGTTTTACCCCTAACTTTGGTGGCAACATTACCGACACCTCGTTAACCATTGGTACAAAGGGTATGTTCACGGGTGGTTTCTTTAAAGGCGCGTTTTACGATTTAAGCGGTACAGTTGGTTTAAACGAATCTCGTTACTTTATTTACGATACGGTTAATGCCTCGTTAGGCGCTGACAGCCCGCGTGATTTTAGCCCGGGTAAATATGAGCAACTAGAGAAAAACTTTAACTTTGACCTTTCTAAAGGCTTTGATTTTGACCTAGCGTATGATGTAAATATTGCCGGTGGCTTGGAATGGCATGAAGAAACATTTACTGTTATTTCTGGTGATGAAGCGTCATTTACAGCAGGGCCTTTAACTGAGCAAGGCTTTGGCATTGGCTCAAATGGCTTCCCTGGCTTTAAACCTTCTGATGCTGGCGAATACACACGCCGTAACTACGCAGCCTATGTTGATGTAGAAGCACCATTTACAGAAGAGTTTTTAATGGGCCTTGCGGTACGTTTTGAAGATTACGACAGCTTTGGTTCAACAACAAACTACAAAGTAATGGCACAGTACCACCTTACAGAAGACTTGAATATTCGTGGCTCTGTAAGTACAGGTTTCCGCGCCCCTACTGTTGGTCAAGCTAACGTAAGTAACGTTCAAACCAACTTAAGTAACGGTGTACTACAAGATTCTGCATTATTACCACCTACAAACCCAATTGCGGTACAGCTAGGTGGTACCGAGCTAACACCTGAAGAATCACAAAGTTACACATTAGGTGCTGTTTACACTATTGGTGATTTATTCTTAACGCTTGATTACTACAACATTGACGTAGAAGATCGCATCAGCCAATCAGAAAAAATCGTATTAAGCCAAGCTGATAAAGACACGTTAGAAGCAGCAGGTGTACCTAATGCACAAAGCTATGCGCAAGTAAGCTTTTTCACTAATGACTTTGATACTACAACGCAAGGTATTGACTTAGTAGCTAACTACACAGCTGACATGCTAGGCGGAAGCTCTACATTTAGCCTTGCATACAACTGGAATGAAACTGAAGTAACCAAGTTCAGTGACATTACTGGTGAGTTTAAAGTTAAGCGTTTAGAAGAAGACTTACCTAATCACCGTGCAACACTTACTTGGGCACAACAATGGGAATCTTTCTCAATGTTTACTCGTGCTAACTACTACGGCGAGTACCAAGGTGTTCACGTAGATTACGATGCCACAGCAAAAACAGCTGACGCAGCAGTAACTATTGACGCTGAAATCACATACTTCTTAAATGAGTCGATTAGTTTCTCGGTAGGAGCACAAAACATCTTTGACCAAGACGCTGAAAAACTTGATTTTGAAGACCGTACCGGTATTCCTAACAATAACTGGGGTGGTCAATACTACGAAACGTCTCCATACGGTATTAACGGTGGCTTCTACTACGCGAAAGCAACCTATACTTTCTAATCTTTTTTCATGATAAACCAAGGCGAAATGGTAAGACATTTCGCCTTTTTTATTTTATATTAATTAAAAAAACAACAATGCCGCGTCATGCTAATTAAAAAAGCCAATCAATTATTACAGCAAAATAAACTCAAAGAAGCCGAGTTTCATTTTAAAACTATTTTAAATAGTAGCCCGCAAAGCGGTGAAGCTTTATTTGGCTTAGGGCGAATAGCACTTAGGTTAGAGCGCTATGATGCAGCAGTATACTTATTACAAAAAGCATGCGAACGTTTGCCTCATATGCTGGAGCCTTTACACGCGCTTGCCGATGCTTTTAATGGTGTTCAATCCCCTGACGATGCGCTTAAAGTACTCGAATATGCTAAAAGCATAGCAAGTCATAACCCAGAGCCTCACTACTACTTAGCCCAACATTATTTAAACTACGGTGAATTAGACAAGGCGCACACTACATTTGCGCATGCGCTAAGTATGGGGATTTATCCTGTAACGGCTTATATATTATTTGAATTAGTTCAATTGGGCCATTTTAATAAAGAACACAACTATGTGAGTAACCTACACCACTTTTTGACACAAACTAACAACCTGCGCTTAAAAATGGTGTGTTACTACGCGTTAGGTAAAAGCTACGACAAACTAGAAGATACAGCACAAGCCTTTGACTATTATGTGCTTGCCAACAAACTGCAAAAAAAGCTCGCTTCCTTTAAAACCAGTGATTTAGTGCCTTTCTATGAACAAATAATCATGCACAATACACAGACTTTAATTGCATCTGCCGATCACACTTTTACCGGTACTATTACGCCCGTATTTATTATAGGCATGCCCCGAAGTGGCTCTACCTTACTTGAGCAGATGTTGGCTAACCACTCACAATTTGCCACGTTAGGTGAAAACACCAGTATAAGTAACCAAGTAGTGGCTTTTATAGAGCAACAAACACAAACGCCTTATCCCCAATGTTTAGATATATTAAATACTGATTTAATTACAAAAGCGCGCAATATTTATATTGAAGAGCTAAAAAAAGCTCAGCCAATACGCCCTTTTATTATTAATAAGCTACCAAGTAACTACCAATCTATAGGCTTAATTTATTTACTGTTTCCTCACGCAAAATTTATTAACTTAAGTCGAGAGTTTAACGCCACAGCTTTTTCTGTATTTAGTAACTATTTCGCTGAAAATGAACCGTACTTTTGCGATTTAAAAGAATTTAAACTTTATCATGCGTTGTATACAAAGCTAATGAACCACTGGCGCAGTCTGCACTCTTTGCCGCTATACGATATGCATTATGAGCAAATAGTTGTTGAGCCAAAGGCACAGCTAAGTGCTTTATTTTCGTTTTTAGGGTGTGAGTATGAACCGCAATGTTTAGCATTTTATAAGCGTAAAGCTGCTGTTAGCACATTAAGCAAACACGCTATTAGGCAGCCAATTAATACACAGGCCATTGCACACTGGGAGCGCTATAAAGCACCGCTTTTAAAACAGCTAGAATGAGTTTAAGCCTTTGCTATGCTCATTAAACCAATTTACAACATCTTTAAATTGCTCATCGCGAGCTTGCGGGTGGGTAAGCATATTAATGTGATCATAATCCACACCATGACCATAGCGTTTGCCATAAATTTTTAAGGTTTGCTTACCTGGGCCTGACTCTGCTATAAACTTTTTGATATCAATAGGCTGTGCAAGAGCTTTGTCGTTCACGGCGGCAATGTGAAGTGTAGGTGGTACTTGAATTTTAGCTAAGACCTTTGCATAGTCAAAGCCGTCATCGCTATCAACCCATGGCTTTTTTTTAGCCCATTGCATACTTTGATAGTGCGACTTTTGTGATTCATTATCGCTGCCCCACTTATAGCCTTTAGCGTTTAAATAACCATGCTTTTTCGCTAATATCGGCGCCATGAAGTACCAAATAATATTCGCTTGCAGTAACTTTTTAGGGTGATTGTTAAATAAGGAGCGTTTAGAGCCAAAATAAGCGCAGGCTTTCACGTCTTTTAAATACTCAGGAAAACGAGCAAAAACGCTATTCATTAAAACGCCTCCCCAAGAGTGAGCGACCCAATAGTCAGGCTTTTTGCCCTCCTCTTCCTCTATATAATTAATAAAGGCGGGAATATCTTCAACTATCGCCTCCGTTTGACCATATTTAGCATGACGTGAAATCAGCGGCTTACTTTCACCACGCCCACGCAGGTCTGCTACATAACAACAATATCCTTGCTCCGCCAAAAAAGGCGCTAAACCTTTATTACTGTGAGTATAAAAAATTTTGCCGTTTTCTACTGCTCCATGCATTAAAAACACGACGGGGCCTGCTTTATCATCGTTCGCGATACGGCGTAGATGCAAAGTTTGTTGATTGTTTAATTGAACAAAATGTGATTGCTGAGTGATTGCCACAAATTTTCCTTTGTTATTTTTATTTACTCATCCTACCAGTAGCATGGTTAATTCTAAAGTAAATGGTTGCACTTTTTAGCGAGGCATTTGATACAATTACATTATTATTGAATTGCTAAATTTAAGCTATGAAATCAAAATCAAACAGCAACAAGTTACATCCTCGCAATCAACACTTAAATGGTTACAACTTAGATATGTTATGTGAAAAACATAATGCATTAGCACCTTTTATAATAACAACTCCTGCGGGCAGTAAAAGCATCGATTTTAGCAATAACAAAGCCGTTAAAACACTGAATCAAGCTCTGTTAAAAGCGCACTATAATATAGAATTTTGGGATATACCCGATCAAAACTTATGCCCCCCTATTCCAGGGCGAGTAGATTACATACATCACTTAGCCGATTTATTAAGCACAGATAACCAACAAAACATACCGACAGGACGTAAAATTAAAGCGCTTGATATTGGGACAGGGGCTAACTTAGTTTACCCTCTTACAGGTAGCCACGAGTATAATTGGCACTTTACAGGGAGTGATATAGATGCAAGTTCAATAAAAATTGCAAAGCAAATAGCGCAGTTTAACGGTTTAAAAATCACCTTAAAACATCAAAAAAATGTTGCTTCTATTTTTAAAGGCATTATTAACCAAAAAGACTTATTTCATTTAACTCTGTGTAATCCCCCGTTTCACACAAGTGCTGATGAGGCTAGCAAAGGTACTGAGCGCAAATGGAAAAATTTAAGTAAAACGCCCCAAAACGCGCTTAACTTTGGTGGCCAAAATAACGAGCTGTGGTGCGAAGGGGGTGAAGAGAAGTTTATCAGTAATATGATTACTGAAAGCGAGCAATTTGCGGAGCAAGTAATATGGTTTACGTCACTGGTTTCAAAAAAAGAAACGCTTGCTACGTTAGAAAAAAAACTCAGTACACTCCCTATTGCTGAATATAAAATTATAGATATGGCGCAGGGGCAAAAAGTAAGTCGCTTTATTGCGTGGAGTTATTTTGATAAAGCTACCCGAGAACACATTTTTGAAGAGTTTATGTAACCCCATAAAATAATAAGGCTAATAAAGGAATAACAACAATGATAGATTTTCGCTCAGACACCGTTACTCGACCTTCCAAAGCCATGCGCGATGCAATGCATAATGCCCCAGTTGGCGATGATGTATACGGCGATGATCCTAGCGTAAACGAATTAGAGGCATATGCATGTGAGCGCTTTAATTTTGACGCTGCGCTTTATTGTAGCTCTGGCACGCAAGCCAATTTATTAGCTTTAATGGCGCATTGTGAGCGCGGGGACGAATATATTTGTGGACAAAATGCCCATAACTATAAGTTTGAAGGCGGTGGCGCTGCCGTACTTGGCTCAATACAACCTCAACCTATCGAAAACGAAAAAGACGGCAGCTTATGTTTTAACAAGGTTGCCGCAGCTATAAAACCTAACGACAGCCATTTTGCCAACACGCGCTTGCTTAGCCTTGAAAATACCATTGGCGGTAAAGTGCTCCCGATTGAGTACTTAGCCCAAGCTCGCGACTTTGTTAATACGCATAAATTAGCACTGCATTTAGATGGTGCGCGCGCGTTTAATGCAGCGGTTGATCTAAATGTAGATATAACAGCAATTACAAAGCACTTTGATTCTGTTTCAATTTGTTTATCTAAAGGCTTAGGTGCGCCAATCGGCTCGCTATTATTAGGCGCACCAGCATTAATCGACAAAGCTAGGCGCTGGAGAAAAGTGCTCGGTGGCGGCATGCGCCAAGCAGGAATGCTTGCAGCTGCAGGGCAGTTTGCACTTGAAAATAACGTTACGCGTTTAAAGAAAGATCATACGAATGCGCGCTACTTAGCAAGTAAGTTAAGTGAGCTTAAAGGTTTTGATGTTGATATGCGCAATACCACTAACATGGTGTATGCAAATTACTCAGGCAGTACTGATATTAGTAAAGTTGCTCATGAGCTTGCACAGCAAGGGATTTTAATTAGCCCAAGCAAACAGCTTAGGCTAGTCACTCATCTTGATATAAATCAAGATGATGTAAATACTTTTATACGCACCTTAGCGGCCCATATTTAATTCAGCTTTATAGTGCTTGCGGCACACCGACACATAACGGTCGTTGCCGCCAATTTCGACTTGGTTACCATCAGCAATGGCATTGCCGTTTTCATCTGTGCGCAGCACATGATTAGCTTTACGGCCGCAATGACATACTGTTTTAAGTTCAACCAGTTTGTCGGCCCATGCTAGCAAGTACTGAGAGCCTATAAATAACTCGCCTCTAAAGTCGCTTCGCAGGCCATAACATAATACTGGAATACCAAGTTCATCAACTACATCAGTTAGTTGCATTACTTGCTCTTTTGACAAAAACTGGCATTCATCCACCAACACACAGTGACGCTTTTTTTCAGCTTGTAGGTTTTGAATAAGTTCAAATACATTTTTTGATTCATCAAATATATGCGCATCAGCTTGCAAACCAATACGAGACGATACTTTTCCTACACCAGAGCGGTTATCAATTGCAGCCGTTAAAATAACGGGCTCCATGCCGCGCTCACGATAGTTAAACGCAGATTGTAACAAGGTGGTTGATTTACCCGCATTCATCGCAGAGTAGTAAAAGTATAATTGAGCCATTGCCGTGCCTTAAGATAAAAAGTGCGCTTATGCTACCTTAATATACGATTAATACCAATTTCATATCGCTATTTTAGTTAATAAGCGCTCTGATTTTCTTATTACTCAACAGCTTGCAAGTATTTTATGTAAATTTCAGCACTATCAAAGTGCGCTACCCATTGCCATATCTCTTTACTAAGCTGGCTATTTTGCTGATAAAACTGCTTTGAAAAAATTAAATAACCGTCCGTTGTTTCATAAGGTGGGTAAAGGGGTTTTACATCACTCCCTTTATGTTGATAGCTCGACACTTTTAAGTCATCTACTTGGCATAAGTCAACACTTGCCTGCACAACGCCTTTATCAAGTAATTCAAATGCTTTATCTTTAGAAAACGTATTATGAATGTAAAAAGGCTCTTCTTTAAGTGCGCTGTTCAAGCCATAGCCATTAGGAATGGCAATAGTGAATGCTTTATTTTGGAATACTTCGCGGGTTTTCCATTGTTTATGAAAACGCGCTCGCCCTATTAAGCAGCTACTAAATCGACTCACTGCAAATCTTTCTAGCAATACGCCCTTTTCGTTTGTAGGGTACACAGCAAAACGTTCACGCCCAGCACGATAACTTGCAATAACCGCATTAACACGGTTAAGTTCTAAATCGTTTAGGCACCTGCGCCATGGTTTTCTAACAAATGAAATAGTCACATTGGGTATGTCGGCATCTAATTGCTTTAAAATTTCAATCGAAGCGCCAGGGTTATCTATCGGTACTTCCTGCCCTACCCCTAAAAACATTGGTGCGGCGCTTCGATTGAAAT
>Ga0209452_1000183_pt1 | contig 17555 bp, 12 predicted proteins | sample WorMetimpBELIZE1_FD_187388 | JGI IMG/M metagenome (GOLD analysis project Ga0209452, IMG submission 187388) | Marine gutless worms symbiont microbial communities from Max Planck institute for Marine Microbiology, Germany - Olavius imperfectus... | ecosystem: Host-associated > Annelida > Digestive... | reverse complement strand
ATTTGACCTCTGTCATTCGCTGCAATTATTTAAACACCTCCTAATAACGTCATTGCATCTATTACGTAGATGAAAGTATTTCGTTAAAAGAAGTTAACAGCAGTTAGACTAATAGCCGAAACTGTCATCTACCTGTCATCGATGCCAAACTAGCGATTAATTTAGAATTATTTATAAGGCATTGTTTTTAAATGAAAACAAACTTGTCTTAATGTATTTTAAGCATAAAAAAAGCGATAACAGACAATCTGCTATCGCATTTTCAGTTGGTTTACTAAGGCTTAACACCAATTCGCTTAATTAAGTAAGCTATTTTGCCCATTGGAATAAGTTAAGCTATCTTGCTCTCATCCCATACTTTTGCAGGTATGTGTACTTCACCTTTAAATAACATTCTGGCTGTGCGCATTAACCCCGCCGATTTTATATCTAGGGTGTCGTTTTCAAAGCGCCCCTCAAGGAGTAAATCTATTTTACCGCTTGGGTGTTCAACCACTATATTTTGCTGCTCTGAGCTTTGTGGCGTAATTAAGTCGTACGCCACACTGCCTGGCAACATGCAACTAACACTCACGCAGATTGCCCCCGTTACAGAATGGCTGGTATGGCAATTTTGCGGCACAAAGTAGCGTGAAGTTATCGTACCGCCAAATTGCGGCACCGACAGTAGACCGACTTTAGGAATGACTTTTCCGGTGGCATCGCCAAGGCCCATTTTTAGTGACGCCTGCAGGCGAATGCTTTCTATTTTTTGCAGTAACTCTGTATTTGCATCAAGCTCTTGTTTAGTTTCAGAGCCTTTTACACCCAATGATGGTGCCGGTATTAGTACCATTGGCATGGCAGCATCTACACAACTTACCTCTACGCCATCAAAGGTATCGCGTACAGAGCCAGTAGGCAGTAATTTACCGGTTTTTGTGCCACACACATCAAAAAACTTAAGTAAAATAGGTGCACCCGAGCCTGGTACGCCATCAATGGTGGCATCGCCTTCGTACTCTACAAAGCCGTTAGGCGTTTGTACAACAACTTCAATCAGGGTATTGGTATTTACATTTTTAACCCGTACCGTTGTTTCACCGTCGTTGGCAGTAACCAATCCGTATTCAATTGCTAGAGGTGCTGCACCTGATAAAATATTACCGCATGAAGGGGTTATATCTACCTCATTTTGCTCAATAGCAACTTGCGCAAATAAGTAATCAATGTCTGCATCGGGGTCGGTTGAGCGTGAAATAATGGCCGCTTTACTGGTTAGTGAGTTTCCTCCACCAACACCGTTTACTTGCAGTGGATCGCCTGAACCCATTGCTGCCGTTAAAATTTCTTTGCGTTTATCCCACTCTCTCGGTAAATCGTTGGCTAAAAAATAAGTCCCGCGAGACGTTCCGCCGCGCATAATGACACAAGGTATTTTTTTTTGAATAGTCATAATAATCCAGCTTCTAAATCAATTTAAATGAGCAGTAACGGGTTAGTTATTACTTAAAATAACCACGCACTCTTGCACTTGCTCTTGCTTACTTTGCAAAGATTGAGGGGCAAAATTAGTATTACTTGTTGCACTAGCAGCCGTGGCTGTTTGGTGGCTATTTGCACGAAAGTGGATGGCTCTCGGCGTAGGTTTTAACTGTGGTGTAGTGTGTGTTGAGTTCATCGTTTCGCCCTTTCAATGCAATTAAAAACAAGTAACGTCGTTATCAAAACGTTGCCCTTTTTTTAAGATTAAGCAGCCAAACTGTCACTAACCTGTCACGAAATAAAAATTGATTAAAAAATAACTTTTAGACATTAAAAAACGCGCAGCATTTTCATGCTGCGCGTTAAAAGCCAATCGAATGGGCGTTTAAAACTTAATAGTGTAATCTACATATACACGGTGATCTGCTCTATCTCCTTTTACACCATCAACACTGCCGGTTTCATCTGTGGTGTAATCTAAAAATAACCATCGTAGGCTTAAGCCTTTTACAGCCGCTACTTTGTAGCGTGTATCAATGGCCCAGTATTTTTCATCGGCTGTGCCACCTGCTTTACCTAAGCTTGAATTTTCTGCATCGCTGCCGCTGGTGTAATAAAATTTTGTAGTTAAACCGGGTGCCACTGCTTTTAGGTCAACACCTAAGCGAGCCTGCCAAGTTGACTCATTTTGGTTTGTTAAATCGGCACCGATGAGTGAGCGCGTGGGAAACGGGTTAGTCCCGTGATCGCCACTAAAATTATCTTCAATCCAGGCATCATTCACTTTGGTAAATGCGGCGCCTAGTGTCCAAATATCTTTTTTCCAATTCGCATCTAGGTAGTAGGCAAAACCATCATTTTCACTTTTAGTAACGCCAGGGATTGCACCTAGTGCATCTTCGTCATCTAAATCGCCACCTTCTGCGCCGGTTACAAATAAATCGCCATCGTCTTGTGAGGTAAATACGCCGCTTGAAAGGGTTAACTTACTTTGGTCGAGCTTAATCGCGTAGCTGCCTTTAAGTCCAAACTTTGATAAGTAGTCATGAGAATTTAAATACTCTGCGTCTATTTTTAGCGCGTCTTTTTTGTAGCTTGCGCCCACACCCCAAATAACACTAATTGCACCTTTGTCAGACTGGTCGGTAGAAAAATCTTCCCACTTGTCGTCGTGGCGGCGGCTCCATTTATCGTAGGCGTAACCATATACTTTGGTATTACCAAACGTGTAGTCACCAAATACGCCTCTAAACGTATTTGGAATTGCGCGGCTACCTGAGCTTTTTAACAACATGCTTTTGGTTTTTTGCCCACCTATTTTTACATGGCCATTGTCGCCAAGTTTAACGTCGATAAAATATTGACCAAACTTAGAAAAACTATCGTCAACACCGCCTTTTTCATCCCCTGCAGGTAAAATATTATTTTGTGCGCTGCCGGTAGAATTGTAATTTAATACAGTATAAGTAGAGGCCCCTATGCTAATTAAATCATTAAAATAGCCCGATTGATAATTAAGCTCTATACCTTGTGCAAACGTTGAGTCATCACTGGCATCGTTATCGTAATCGCGATCAAAGTAAATTGACCTTAGCTTAATATTAAATTCGTCTTGCTCTGTAAGCCCATTAAAAGAAGCATACGAAGGAATAGAAACACAAGTTAATACTGCGCCTGTCACAGCAAATATTTTAGAGAACCGTTGAGCCATAGTTGTCTCCGCTACCTTGTTTAATTAAATTTATAGTTGTGTGTAGTGTGTATCAGTTTATTCATGTTGCAATTTACACGGCAAACCTGTCACAAACCTGTCACAAGATAATTACATTTTAGGCAGTTGTATTTTTTAGTTATTAAATTAAAACTATAGCTTATCTTGCTATAAACGAAGGTATTTGCGTATTGTAAACGCTTCAGTAATTGTTTAGTGTCTTGCACAACTTAAAATTATATTTTTTAATTGCGACTTTACAGGTGCGCTTAATGAGAATTTTAGCAGTCGAAGACGATGAAGTATTAGGAGAAGCAATTTGCCAACGTTTTACCAAAATGGGCCAAGGCATAGACCTGGTAACCAGTGGTGACGTGGCTAATTCGCTGTTAAAACGCCATGAGTACGACCTTATTTTACTTGATTTAAACTTGCCTAATTTAAACGGTGAGCAAATATTAAAAAAGCTCAGGGCTCGCTCATCAAATACGCCGGTATTAATTTTAACGGCACGTGCCCAAGTAGAGCACCGTATAGAATTACTCGACTTGGGCGCCGACGACTACCTCACTAAACCCTTTGATTTTGGCGAATTAGAAGCCCGTTGCCGCGCCCTACTTAGGCGTAACCAAGGCCTAGGTAAAGATATTATTAGCTATGGCAACCTCGATTTTGACCGAAAATCATGCACAGTCACTATTGCTAAAGAACTTATTGATTTAAAACAACGAGAATTTAGGTTGCTAGAAATATTTTTAACGCATCAAGGTAAAGTGCTTAATAAAGATGAGTTACTCGATCACTTATATTCGTTTGACGACTCCCCTAGCCCCAACGCCATAGAAACCTACGTAGCAAGGCTTCGTAAAAAGCTGGTAAATAGCAGTGTTGATATAAAAACACTACGCGGTTTAGGCTACCTTTTAGCAGAGTGTAATGAGTAGCAAAACCCTCCCCTCTATTCGCCGACAGCTGCTTACAATAACCATTGCTTTAATGGTTATAATTACACTTATTACCTACTTTATGGCTAATAATTACAGTAAAAACGCCGCCCAAATTTCATACGATAGGCTACTTGCCAGTGCTGCTTTACAAATTTTTGAAAATACCCACATTGATTATCACGAAATTATTGTTGATTTACCCAGCGCTACATTTGAAACCCTCTCTATGGCCTCAAACGACAGGTTGGTGTATCAAATTACACAAAATCAGGGTGAGCACTTAACCGGCTACGAAGGCTTATACCAACATATTTTAAAAAAGGCTGCTAAAAACTGGCAACGTGTAGAGTATGATCCGCGAGATAACTTACTTATTCAATTTTGGGAGGGTGAGTACAAAGGCGAAAACTACCGCTTTATTTTACTCTCAGATAAACTTTACGAAGTGGGGGAATCGTTTGATATAAATATTTTAATAGGCCAAACCACTCAAGCTCGCGATCAGCTCGCCTACGAAATGAATTTAAATGTAATTCAAATGGTTATACTCACTTTTATCATTGCAATTGTGCTTATATTAATAGGCGTAAACCAAATACTGCGCCCTATTTACAGCATAAATAAAAAAATACGAAAACGCTCTCCAACCGATTTACGCCCTATTGATATGTCGGTCCCTAAAGAAATGGCCGATTTAGTGTCAACCATTAACCATTTTATATCGCAATTAGAAGTCTCGCTAAACCATTTAAAACGCTTTACCGGCGAAGTGGCCCACCAAATAAGAACGCCCCTTGCAGGCCTTAAAAGCCAAGCGCAAAATGCCATTGAAGAAAACGATGAAAAAATAAGAACAGAGCAGCTAAATCGTGTTTTATATTCAACAGATTTACTCGACAGCACCGTTACGCAACTGTTAAACCAAGCCACTCTTGCGCACCGTTTTCATAGCCAGCCATTAATCACACTCTCGTTGCCTGAGTTGGTTAAATCTGTGTGTAGAGATGTTGCGGTATCGGCAATTCAACGCGGCGTGATCATTACCTACCAAGGTGATGATAACTTAATGATTAATGGTGACTCATTTGCACTTAGCCAAATGCTACGCAACATTTTAGAAAACGCGATTAAATTTAGCCCGCAAAATAAAGAAGTAAATGTGTCTACTGAGCTTCACAGTACTGACAGTGGTTACATAGCCCGATTATGCGTGGCTGATCAAGGCGTAGGTGTGCCCGATGCGCAAAAACAACATGTGTTTGAGCGGTTTTACAAAAGTAAAGGCGATCCTCGTGCCGGCAGTGGCTTAGGCTTAAGCATTGCAAAAGAGGTCGCGGAGCATCATAACGCTGCTATTAAGCTGCTCGATAACAGCCCGTCTGGGCTTATTTTTGAAATAAACTTTCCGCTCATGCTGACCGAGGACGAACATTGAAACTTTTATCGCTGATTTACACTGCCGTTGTTTTTACGTGCTTTGTAGGCTCGCCATTCGTTGCTGCAAAAACCCCTTTAGTATTTCCGGCACAAAGCGAAAATAAATCCGTACTTAAAATATATGGCGGCGCTGACAAAATGGAAATAGCCCCTTTTTTATCGGCCTTTCAAAAAAAATACCCATCGGTACAAATTGACTACTACGAGCTGAGTACTTTTGAAGTATATAGCGAATTTTTAGCCGACGTTAAAAACCCGCCCGACGTATTATTAAGTTCAGCAATGAACTTGCAAGTAAAGTTAGTTAACGACGGTTACGCACAACCTTACAGCTCTGAGCAAACAAATAAGCTTCCTGCTTGGGCCAAATGGCGAAATGAAGTATTTGGCTTTACCTATGAAACCGCAGTAATTGCATTTAATAAAGAATTTTTAGGCGAAGAGGCCGCACCAAGTAGCCGCAACGAATTATTAGAGCTAATTCGTAGGCGCAGTGAGCAAATTAAAGGCCGCATTGGCATTTACGATATTACTCAGGTGGGTATAGGTTATTTGCTGTGGGCTCATGACCGCGAGCAAAGCTCAAGCTATGGCCGAATGCTTGAATCGTTCGGCTATCACAGCACACGTGTATTTAGACGCAGCGCCGACATACTCAAAGCACTTTCAACGGGCGAGCTTACTGTTGGCTATAACATATTAAGCTCTTATGCGCGCACATGGGCGGCGCAGCACCCTAATATTATTGTGGTGCAACCTAAAGACTACACATCTGTAATAATGCGCAGCGCCATTATCCCTAAACATGCTAAAAATGTCATTGGCGCACAACAATTTGTAGACTATTTGGTATCGGCACAAGGACAAACAGACATGGCCAACTTTACTAACTTTGAGCCAATAAATAACGAAGTAAGAACTAAACAAAAACATTTACTTGATATATCAGAAGGTCAGCTTCGACCCGTCCCCCTTGGCATAGAAATATTAGTGATAGACGATCAGATGAAGCGCCAAATAATCATTCAAGAATGGGAAAACGCGTTATTTGAGTACCAATAAGCCTAAAAATACCACTCCTTAGGATATCTAGAAAGTACTTAACTAACAATTAGGTGTTTGTTAGTACTGCTTTATTTTTTGTACTCACTAAAATTAATGATATTACTGTTATCAATTATACCGTTTGATGATTCAGCACCTTCTTGCTGCGCAGTGATCAGTGATTGGCAGTAACGTAATAATCGCTCTATGGGTATAAACTTCTCTTTTCGGCCAGTTGTTTTATTAGTAATACGTTTAGGTTGGGTGTTTAAGTAAATAGCTAACTCAATAGCAAGCTCTTTAGGTAACTCATAAAGCCCCTCTTCTTGTAGTGTTTGAGTAACCCAAAGTGCGGCATCACTAATATGCCCGCTTATACTTAAATCGGTATTTTTCACCCAGTGCGGAGTAAACTCTATTTTAGATAGCTCACTTAACAACACCGCAATATCGCTGTGTGGTATTAACTGATACACCTCAAGTGTTTCTGCCATCATTAATTGCCACTCACATTCTAAGCGCTGCGTTAGTTCTTCTTGCGATAGCTTTAAATTAACCGGTATAAAAAACGTAAAACGGCTATTAGCCTCACAAACAATAATTGTTTTTTCACGGGATTTATAGCTGTTATCAATTATCTGTAATTGCCAGTTAAAGTAATTTTTATCGCTTATAAGTGTATTTACCCCCGCTTGTTTACCAGGTTCATGTGGCAAGCGAGGTAAATCAGCTTTTAGGTATTTGTTGAGTGCGTTTGAGGCGCAAAGTTGTAGTTTCATAAAGTTAACCTCACAAACCCATTGACGCCATTAGTTCATGTTCACTCACCACTTCAGGCGTTACTACTGCATCTCTTAGCATGGTTTTCTTTGCAAGTAGCTTGTCTAGATTCACATCAAACGAGTCATATTCTGGGTGTAAAAGACAGGGTAAGTGAATAAACACAGGCTTTTTTTGACCTATGCGATAAACACGGTCTGTAGCTTGTGCCTCTTTTGCTGGGTTCCAGTGGCGCTCAAGGTGTATTACGTGATTTGCACCAATAACTGTTAAGCCGACGCCTGCGGCTACAGGAGACATAATTATAACGTTAAAACCTTCTTTTGCTTCAAAGTCTGTGATCATCCCTTTACGAGAAAGCTGATCCTTTTTAGTTGCCATAGCTTTACTATCGCCATTAATAACATGGATGTTTAGCTCATAAATTTTATCTAGGCATATTTTAAGAACAGCCTGGAGCTTTTTAGTTGTCGCAAAAATTATCACCTTCTCTTCTTTGTTTTTTATATCCGACAATATATCTAACAAAATGCGCAACTTTTCAGACTCTTGTAAGTTACGCTGAGCATCTTTTGCATTACTCGGTGGCTGTTTAAAAACCTCATCAAGCCTTGGATGCAAGCTAACAGCCCTTAATTGCTGTAAGACAGTTAAAGCATGGCTGCTGCCCTGCTCTTTTGCTTTTTCAGCTCTATAATCTTCAACAATTTGGTTGTAGCCAAGTAATTGTCCGCCGGTCATATTACGAGCGAGCTCAGGTGCAAATGCCATATTATCGGCTAAATCTTTATGAATGCCTGTTTTTATTGTTTTAATAGGCATTCCCGTAAGCTCGTCTTCCTTGGTTCGGCGTAACATAAACTGCCCTGCAGCGTTACGTAAATCGTTACCAACGTCTAAACGTACCTCTGCTTTTTCTTCCTCATTAGCACTGCTTATTGGCTTGATCCAGCGTTCTCTAAAATAGCCCCAATCGCCTAATAACCCTGGTTGTGCTGTATCCATTAAGCACCAAAACTCACTTAAGCTATTTTCAACAGGGGTGCCTGTTGCCAATAACTTAAAATCAGCTTTTAAGCCTTTAGCTGCCCGAGTGGCTTGGGTATTCGGGTTTTTAATATTCTGAGCTTCATCAAATACCACAACCCCCCAATCAATTACGCATAGTGAAAACTGATAGTCTCGAAGTGTTTGGTAGGTAGTAATAACAACACGTCTATCCATGTCCAAGCGCTTTGTAGCTGCATCAGCCCCAACATGTAAAGCGTAACGAATAGATTCGTGATCTGCATGAGAGTCATCGATAACCGATGCCAGTTGCATAGACTCTCTTTCAGCACCTTTAACTCTAAACTCTTTTAAATCTCTTGCTGACTGCAATACCTTAATATCCCTAAATGGCGACTCATTAAAAGTAGCATCTACCTCTTGTTCCCAGTTTTCTAATAAGCTAAGCGGTGCAACTATTAATATAGGCTTTTCTGATTTATTATTTTGCCTTTGCATTGCCAAGTACTCAGCCATCATTACCAGCGTCATATAGGTTTTACCTAGCCCCATATCATCCGCTAACAAAGCCCCCTGCACTCGATACATATCATCATAGTTATCTAGCTGCGCTGATTTAAGTAAAGACAGCATCCAACTAATGCCGGACTCTTGGTGAGGAAAAGGTGTTCTTGCTAAATTAGTTCTGTCAAAGGTAATACTTTTATTAAGCTGCGAAACTTTATTAACGATATCTTTATTATGTTCTTCGGTGTCTTTAAGCAATAAAGAAACTTGTTCTTTTTTAACCGGTAAATCATCAGTATTAGATATATCAGTTTCAGGGGGTGGATTTGCTAAATTCTCTCTTACCTCTGCGAGTGTTTCAGTTACGCGCTGCTCGTCACGTATATCAATTGACTCATCATCTACAATTACACTATCGGCATTTTGGCCTTTAGCTTGCTGGTAACTTTGCTCAAACGATAAAACATCTTCCTCACACTCAAGCAATTTAACCAACCGCTCTGGTGGTTCACTGTCTGTGTTAGTCGAAAACCAGCCATTACTGCCATCGCTGTCTTGACCAAAAGGAATGTGTACCATTTTGCCAATACCAGCAACTCTGAGAGAAAATCCAAGATCGAGGTCTAAAATAGATGCATCTAAAAAAGCGGAAGGTGTTTTAATAAATTCTGCAACTTTGTGTGCAGGAATGGATCTATTTTGCAGTACTTCTTTAACAGCCTGTTTTTTATCGTCAGTCAGTAAAACAATGCGGTCTTTTATTCGCATTACTTGCCCGTCGCCCTGTAGCTGAGCTAAACGATTTTGTAAGTCTTCAGATGATGAACCATCTCCAAAGCTTGGGCTAAGCTCTAAGCTACCATCAGCCCTTTGGTTTGCAGTTACTGTAATGTGTTCAGGTTCTACTAAATCAAACTTATCAAAATGTTTTAAATCTAGCTTTAATCCATCTTTAACGGCTTTCTGTAACTTAGCAACAACCAGTACATTATTTAGCTCAGTGCGGTCATCAGGCGTAAGCGAGGAATGTTCTTCGACGGCTAAAACAGCATTAAGCTGCTCAGGCGTCATTAAATATTGTGTTTGCTCACTAAAAAAAAGTATGGGGCCTTTTCTTTTTACTGGGTATTTTTGATTTTCTAACTTTGCAAATAACTGCAGCGTAAAACTACTTTTAGTTGTTCTACCTTGAATATCAACGTCAAAGTCGTTGTTAAAAAACGGCGGTAGCCCTAAAACGTCTGCATCTTCGGGGTCTAATAAACATGCTTGCTCACTGTCTAGTCTAAAGCCATTAGGTATAGGCTGTGCAATATCTCGCTCTTGTAGCATTTTAAGTACAACATGCTGAATAAGCTGGCTACCTCCGCCCTCACCTTCGTTAAGGCAATGGAATGAAGCTTCATCAGTTGTAAAATTAACGCCGTATGAGTCATAGACTAGGGAGTATTTATCGCCCGCTAAATGACTATTTTTATTATTAGGCAAAAGCCCTTTTATCAGACTAACAAGTGACATATGTTAATTCCTTTTAAACTTTCGAAGTACTATCGACTAATTTCCATTTAAAGTTTTCATCTCTACTTACCTTGTTCTCTAAACGCATTTCATTAAGCTTTTTGTGTACTATTTCGTGGCCAGCAGTAAAATTAAACTCTGTTCTTAACACTTTAGCCAAATCTTTAGATAACAGTTGTGGATAAACTTTCAAAGCATTTATCAGGCAATCTTCTAGCATATTGTTTTTCTGAACTATCCTCTCGACCACAGGTAATCCATAACGATTTACATATCTTCTGTATTCGTCTTTATAAAAGAGCTTTTCTAAATCGAGCTCAACACCATTTTGAGTTAAAAAATCAATAGCATTTTTCTGCCAAGAAGTCGGCGAGTGCTGAATAGGCATTAACTCGCCTTTTGGATAGTTCTTTTTAAATTCCTGTGGAAAGCTATTTGTTAAAGCAAAATGGTTTAACTCACTCAAAGAGTAATCGTTAAGCTTCTCACTGGGTAAACCCATATAAACCCAAAGTTTAAAGTTATGCGAGCCTTCAATAATATGAAAATCACCACAATCTAAATAAATAATGGAAGTCTGGGCCATTCCTCTAAGTTTTATATAACTGGTTGTTAAACTCTTACCTAGCACTCGCTTAACTGTATGCTCTGCTTGGTTTCCGAGCATTAGCCTTGCATTGCGCACAAAGCCATGCTCATAAAGTCCCTCTAAAAAGCGCTTACGCGCAGGGAACATTCTATTTAGCGCTTCATCGCCGGTGTAATTTGCGTACTCTTCAATAGCGCCTAAAAATAACCGCAAGTCTTCTTTGGCAAGCCAGCTTGTTACTGCTTTTACTCTATTCTCACCAATAGGCTTCCACCACTGGCGATAATTTGTAGCAGTATTCGCAATACGCGGATCGCCCGCTAAGTTCAGTACAAAGTTTTGCCATATTTCACTGGGTGCGCCAGAAGAGCGATCAATAATAATTTCAAGCGCTATGTGCCCTATTCGTTTACCTTCTTCAAAAGGCATAGTGGCAACATCGTGCTTTAATAGCTCGTGCAGTACATCATGTTGTTCACCAACGGGGATTTCTCTTAGCGTATCTAAGTAATATTGCGCATGACAAATATCTAAAAAGCGCCCTTGCGGCAGCTCGTTTAAGCGTAGTTTTTTTAATTGTTCGTTTAAGTCTAAATGATTTTGTTTGGCAAGGTTAACCAAAGCCTTAGGAGCGGTTAAATCTAGCAGCCATTTAGCTTGGTTAAGCACCGATAATATTGTGTCACTTGAGTTTTTGCGATCTTTTAAACGTTGCTCTATTTGCTGGTTAAGCCACTGCGTTAATCGGTTAAAAATATTGCCATCAACCAGTGCATCAAAATAGCGATAAACCAGTGAGATTAAATTCATTAACGACGACATACCTAGTTTGGGATGTTTAGCTTGTATGTAATCTATTGTTTCTTCGTTTAATGAGGCTTTTCTTACGTCTTCTTTATCAATCCATAACTGAGTTAAAACACGCACGCCTTTTCGCTTAATTAAAATTTGTTTAAGCTTTTCTTTTTGATCGTACATAACGTAGCGATTAACCTGTTGCTCAAGGGCTTTAAACTCTTCGCCTTGCCCTGCACCATCAGCAATTTTTTTTGTTTGTAATGTCAGGCTACTCCACTGTTGTGACATACGCTCCCAGTTAAACTGAGCAAGCTCTGGAATAGGAGGTAAAAGCAACATAATTAAGGCATCTCCAAACGGCTTCTTACCGTTTCGTATTCAGCGCTGGTGGGTCTACGAATTGTAAAGCGTATATCAATGCGTCTGTTAGACCTAAAATCACTCTCTGTTAGCTCTTCAACAACCATCCGCCTTGTTGCCGCATAGCCACTCACCGAAAAAAGTGGGTTGCCTTCTTTGTTAGTAATACTAGCTAAATCGTGTTGGCTTGGCAGTAACTTACTCCAAAGCTCCCATAACGAAATCGCCCTAAAGGTCGATAAGCCCCAATTACCTTTACCCAGCATACCGTTAAAGTTTTTACTATCGGTGTGCCCTTCAATAAAAATAGTGTCGAGAAATTGCTCACGGTTATCTTTATTTATAACCTCAGCTAGCACCTCACCAATTTCAAGTGCAGTGCCTTCAAACTGCGGACTTATATTAAATGCAGCGCTATCAAATCCTAAAATATCGTTAGGAATACTTAATACCGTTTCATTTTCGCTAACCGTGACTTGTATGCCTCGCTTACGCAGTAAATCAGCCGCTTCGTGTAATATCGTTTTACGTACACCCTCAGCCATGTGTAGCATTTCTAGCTCTTGAGTAAACGCTTGTTGCTTATTTTCAAGTTCTTTTTTGGCTTCCATAAGCTCAACCATTAACACAACAGACGCTAAAACAAATAAAATAAGCAAACCCGATAAAATATCCGAAAACGACATCCAATACGGGTTTTCTTCATCAACATTTACTTGGTTGCTTCTAAATACCCGCATCAGCTACGCTCCAATTCATCCACTAAATCAGAAATAGAGCTCACGGTTCGGCGCATCTGGTCACCAAATTCAAGCGTTGTGGTATTCCAGGTTTCCATTCGCTCTTTAACCTGGGTATTTACTTCTGATGAATAGCTGCGTAACCATTCATTTGTTTGCTTTTCAATATCCGACACTTGCTTAGCTAACGTATTACTTAACCCCTCAAACGACGCCTCAACACCACGTATGAATTCACTCTGGTGTGTTTTCATTTCGCTAAAGCCACTTTGAGCTAATTTAGCTGTATTACCAAATTGTTCTGTTGTAGCTACAAGCGAGGTTTCGAGCCCTCTTAGCACTTTAGCTTGTTCAATTACGTGATTAGCTAATCCATCATTTTGCTCAGAAATAACTTTAATAGTGTCGGTCATGTCTCCTAAGCGCGTATCAAACAGCTCTGTTGCCTTTAATAGGTTACCCGATAACACCCCAATTTGGTTGGCGCTATTGCTCAGGTTTTGGCTACTTGTAGCAGATGACTCCGCAACCGTTTTAAGCTCTCCAATAACGTCTTTATGTTGTGCAATAACCGAATCCATATGTGTTTGCGTACGTTTTACTGCATCAGTCATCGAGATAAGCATTTGGTCTTGTTGTGCTAGCCACTTACCTAACTGCGTTTGTAATTGCTCACGATATTCTGAGTCACGCTTGGAGGCTTCAAGCTGTTGGCTGTTGATTAATGAGCCAAACGTTTCTTCAAGTGCCTTTTGGCGCTGTTCAGTGCTTTGCATAAAGCTTTGTAAACTGGTTTCAAGACCACTGGTAAACGCCTGTTGCTGCGCTGTTTTTTTTTCGTTTTGGCTCGAAAGCTCATTAACAAAACCACGGTTCGATTCGCTCATTGTAGTTTGTACTTCAGCCATAGAGTCAGAAAGCTTATTAAGCGTTTGCGATTGCTCAGTTAACCAGCCACCTAATACCGACTGTAAGTTATCTACATGGTTTGCTTCACGCGTCGCTTGCGATTCCTGCTGCGACTCAATCGCCGCAAACAGTTTTTGCTCCATAAGCTGTTGGCGTTCTTCGCTTTTGCTTAACATCGCTTCTAGTTGCTGGTTAAATTGCGATGACACACCCGCTTGTTGCTCAGCCAGTAACTCAGCTTGTTTACTGTTTTGTTCAATTACCGCGCTCATTTGCCCACTCAGACTACTTACGGCCTCATGCATTTGCTCAGTTGACTTTTGTATAAGCTCGCCTTGCCCCCTGCCTGCTGCTTGCATGCTTTCAGTAAAGTTACTAATTAAATGCTCAAGCACGCCGCTGGTTTGCTGGCTGGTATTACTCACTAACGACTGCATAGCAGGTGCCATTACATTGTTTAGTGCATTGGTAAAGGCCTCTTGCATGTCTTTATTCATACCTGTAATCGTTTCTTGTAGGCGATCGCCAATCCGCTCATGCAATTCTTGCAGAGCTTCACTGCTATCACTGGTATTTTTAGAGATATCAACAAGTGACTTTTCAGCGGGCAAACGAGGAAATAAAAAATCGATAGTTTGCTGAACTTTTACTACTTTTTTAACTATTCTTCGCTCTGAGTTCTTCTCAAACACATTAAGCAATAAACTAAGCCCTACCCCCCAAACAGAGGTTACAAATGCCATTGCCGAGCCATTAATCATGCTGGTAATACCATCTTTTAATGCTTCTATTTCTTTCGTCTCCATATGTAACCCTTTTAAGCCCATAGTTAAGCCTAAAAAAGTACCTAATACACCAATTGCGGTTAAAAAAGAGGGAGCTGCGGCGAGTAATCTATTTGAAGTGATACCTGAGGCCAGTGTTCTTGGATTAAAAAAGTGCTCAGCATCTAAGGTGTTATATACGCCTTTTTCTCGATGGTCAAGCACTAAGCTTTCATCAAACTCACGCCATAGGTTTTTAACTACCTCGTTGTTTGAGGCCTTTGCTTTATCCTTAATAGTAGCAATATTATCGTAAAGCGAACTTGTAGTTTGGCCAGCTACAATTTCCTCCACGCCTTTTATTGTTTTTTTACTATTACTACTTAATTGGAAAACGCGAGAAATCGCAAATCCAAAAAGTAATAGCATGGCAATAATAAACCAGCGCCCTAACAATGCATCTGGCCATAATAAATCAGCCTGAAATGGCAAATATTCAAACATTACTTTCTCCTAATCCCTTAGAATGCGGGTATTTCTTACTTAATAATTAAATTTCTTTATATTTTTAGCCACTATTTTCAAGTAACTAAATGTTTAACTATTTCTGCTTGGATTGGCTAAAAACAAGTTGGTGCCGTTGCTTTCATAGCGTTTGTTCCAAACCAAATCAAAATAAATGCGGTGGTTTAAATCTATATTTGCCGCTTTATCTTTTAAAAAGTTTTGTATTTCTGCGTAGTGCTGCGCTATTTGTATGCCTTTATATATAAAGCGGCGCTTAATTCCTAAAGCCTTCGCTTCTTGAGCGGTGAATATAAATTCAGACTGGAATATTTGTTCTATTTCAGATTTAGCATCATCAATAGGTTGGCCTTTATCGTCTTCTATTAGCCATATATTTTCATCGGGGAGTTTAATGTTGGGAAGTTTATAATCTGCTATTAGTTTAGCTAAATGGCCCTGCTTAAATAATCCATTGGTGAGCATAGCCTTGGTGCTTTTTGTAGTTATAACAAACACCTCTTCAGGCATGGGTTTACCTTGCTGATAAAGCGCAAAAAGCGTTTCGGTTAATACTTGTGGGCTGGCACCGGTAACTATTAGTAGTACATTCTTCATCAACGATCCTTTTGTATGAGGAATCTGCATAATACATAAATTACATAGTTAATGAAACTTGTTTGAGCTCAGTGGATTAAGTGAAATAAAGTGAAGTGATTAAAACGCCTGAATACTTGCAAAAATAAGTTTAGTTTAGGGCGCAAAAAAAGACGCTAAAAAGCGTCCTAATATAGAATAATGGTGGAGAGAGAGGGATTCGAACCCTCGTTAGGGATTAACCTAAACACACTTTCCAGGCGTGCGCCTTCAGCCACTCAGCCATCTCTCCACAGTGTCGCACTGCAACAGCGCGTTATAGTATGAAATAGGATACACAGGTGCAAGGCATTTTTAAATTTGTGCTGTTAAGTGTCTAATAATCAATCAGCAATTTACTTTAGGCATAAAAAACGGCTAAACCACAAGGTTTAGCCGTTTTTACACAGTGCTATTTTACTTAGCCATGTTGGCTGTAAAATCCAACATACGGTTAAGTGACTTAAGTGCACCTTCGCGTAAGTCCATATCTACAAATACTTCTTTACCGCGTGGGTCTATTAGCGCTTCTTCAATCGCTTTTAAGCCATTCATTGCCATCCACGGACAATTCGCACAACTTTTACATGATGCGCCTTCACCTGCGGTTGGGGCTGCAAAAAACTCTTTTTCTGGGCATAGTTGCTGCATTTTGTAAAAAATACCGCGGTCTGTCGCTACAATAAATTTTTCTTTATCCATTGTTTGCGCCGCTTTTATTAGTTGGCTAGTTGAGCCAACCGCATCTGCCAGTGCCACTATTTCTGCAGGTGACTCAGGGTGCACCAATACACCTGCATCAGGGTGTAGCGCTTTCATATCTTTAAGCGCTTTTGTTTTAAATTCATCGTGTACAATACATGCGCCGTTCCACATGATCATATCGGCGCCAGTATTTTTTTGAATGTAACTACCTAGGTGTTTATCTGGGCCCCAAATAATTTTTTCGCCTTGCTCATCTAGGTGCTCTACAATTTCAAGCGCGCACGATGAGGTTACAATCCAATCTGCACGGGCTTTAACTGCGGTAGAGGTGTTTGCATACACCACCACTTTACGATCTGGGTGCTGATCGCAAAACGCTGAAAATTCGTCAATAGGGCAACCAATGTCTAGTGAGCAAGTTGCTTCTAGCGTTGGCATGACTACCGTTTTGTTTGGCGTTAAAATTTTAGCGGTTTCACCCATAAAACGTACGCCTGCAACGATTATTATGTCGGCATCGTGGCGAGCACCAAAACGTGCCATTTCTAATGAGTCGGCAACACAGCCCCCTGTTTCTTCAGCAAGAGCTTGAATCTCAGGATCGGTGTAGTAATGGGCTACAAGCACTGCATTTTTGTCTTGCAGTAGTTGCTTAATACGTGCTTTATATTCGCCTTGTTCGTCTTTAGTTAACGGGGCTGGCTTAGGAGGAAAGATATAACCTTCAGGCATAATAGTTTGAGCTAGACTCATGTTCTCGACCACTTCATCTACAGTGCATTAATTACGGCAAATTATACGAGAATACACAGGTAAATAACAGCTATCTGGGCATGCTGTTTATAAATAAAAATAACAAACTGATTTAAATAAAATAAGGATAATGTTGAGATTTTTAGAAGTGGTGGGTCATGATGGACTTGAACCATCGACCAATGGATTAAAAGTCCACTGCTCTACCAACTGAGCTAATGACCCGCTCTAAATTCTTTGTAGAATTGATATGCTGCGTAAATCCGCCGATTGAACCACTCTTTAGTAAAGAATGGTGGGTCATGATGGACTTGAACCATCGACCAATGGATTAAAAGTCCACTGCTCTACCAACTGAGCTAATGACCCGCTCTGTGTGCT
>Ga0209452_1000182_pt1 | contig 17616 bp, 18 predicted proteins | sample WorMetimpBELIZE1_FD_187388 | JGI IMG/M metagenome (GOLD analysis project Ga0209452, IMG submission 187388) | Marine gutless worms symbiont microbial communities from Max Planck institute for Marine Microbiology, Germany - Olavius imperfectus... | ecosystem: Host-associated > Annelida > Digestive... | reverse complement strand
AGTGTTAAGCTATGCAAAAACAATAGGATAGTTACTCTACCATGGCATTTTACCTTCCTCTATTAGAGCCTCATTTTAAACACATTGAAATTGGCGATACGCTAACATCGCTTTGGAGTGGGTGTGGCAGTATTGTTGAGTGTATGCTTGATGCCGAGCCTTGTGTGATTAAAGCAATTAAGATACCAAGCCATATAAGCCATCCAAAAATTAAGCAAAGCGAATTTGCATTAAAGAGAAAGCAGCAGTCTTATGAAGTTGAATATAACTTTTATAAGCGTTACAGCCCGATATTACCTAATAAAGCAAAAAGTATTGAATGTGTAAGTGCAATTAATAGCGGCGATGACTATGCGCTGGTTTTTAAAAACTTTACCAAACATGGTTTTGCTCAAGCGAGTGCGATTGACATAAAACCAATACTTACGTGGCTAGCCCATTTTCATGCGTTTAATTTAAATAAGCCTGCAAAGGACTTAAAATAATTGGGGTCAAATCTTGACTTTAGACATTAAAACTAAAATTAATAAAATTGCTTTGGTTCAAGCTAATTATGGTCTCTAAAAGCGCAGTGTCTCATATTCTCTTTATGAGTTAGGGATATGATTGATTATTAAAAAATACAAACGAGGGATGTGCTAAGCGTAACCAAAAATATAAAACATCGGCGGATTAACATTTTAATACACGCCGATATTTAACCTTTATTTTATAAATAATTGGGGTCAAATCTTGACTTCAGACATTAAAACTAAAATTAATAAAATTGCTTTGGTTCAAGCTAATTATGGTCTCTAAAAGCGCAGTGTCTCATATTCTCTTTATGAGTTAGGGATATGATTGATTACTAAAAAATACAAACGAGGGATGTGCTAAGCGTAACCAAAAATATAAAACATCGGCGGATTAACATTTTAATACACGCCGATGTTTAACCTTTATTTTAAAAAGCACATAACTTTAAGCTATTAGGGTTTAATCTTGCTTACGGTTAAGACTAAATAAGCAGATTGCTAACAGTAACGTTGCAATCATACCTGATGCGCCAGCCACACCTGATGGTAGGAAACCATCACGGCCAACGGTAATTAATACTGCATTGGCTAACATTGCAAGCACACCCGTTAAGGCTGTAAGGCCGCCAATGGCTTTGCCGCCTTTTGCAATAAAAGATAAACCAAATACAACAGCTGCTAAACCTAATAAGAATTTAGCTGCGTAGTAAATCATGAATGACAGCGAAACCACGCCACCAATTAAAGGCTGTGCGCCTTCTACTGTGCCTGCAACTTTACCAAATGTAGAAAACAAAGTAAGACCAACGCTTACCTGCACGATGTTAAGTACTGCACTAAACGTGATAGCTGACCAGCCTAGTTGTGCATTTTTTGCTTGCAACATAGCTGAGCTCGCAAAGGCAACGAGTAAGGTAAATACTAGTGCTTCTAGTCCCCATGCAAACTGCCTAGAAAAGCTAATTTGAGCACTGTAAAGAGCTGAAAAGATAGCCTGTGATATAGCCAATAACAACAATAAAGATGCTGAAATTAGGATGGTGCGTTTATGTGTAAATTCCATTAGGGACCTCTTATGATTTTATATTTAACGTTTTAAAAATGCAGTCGTTTTCACGCATCAAACCGTTGAAACTTTTATATAAAGATTGAAACTATAAGACAGGCAAAGCAATTTAAAAATTTCACTAAAACCAATAAAAATAAAAATTAATTACAAATAGAGCCAAGCTTTAGTTTTTAATTTAAATATTGAGGTTACTTAGATTTGCTAAACGGGTGGTTTTCAACACTAAAATAGACATTAGATAAAAACATCTGTACCCATAAATAGTGTTTATGGGTACTTTAATGGGGTAAGTATTTATAAGCTTATTAAGATAAAAGCCTAAATTGAGACCAATCACTTAATGCGGTAATAGTTTGCTCTGTGGGTGGGGCTACATAGATTAAACCTGCAACGGCAATAACCGATGCCAATGTAATTAACTTATTATCAAAGTCGGCAATTTTAAGCGCAGTGCCGAACGAGCGTTTAATGGTGGCATTATTTAAATCTACACTGTAAAGTTCATCAAGTAATAGATGGATTAATCCGCCGAGTAAAATAAACCCACCTGTTAACCAAGCAAAAGTAGCTGCTTGTGTGGTCGTTTGCTCATTGAGTTGCCAGGTTACTTGCGTTGTTAATAGCGCGCATAGCAGTAAAAATAGTAAAGAATGGCAACTGCCCCTATGAACGGTGATCCATTCAAAAATGGGTCTTAGGATGTATTTCATAAATCCGTACACTAATAGCGGTACTATAATTAACTCAATAAAACTAATGTGAATAATTAGTTCGGTGGTTATGTAATGCAGCACCAGTAATACAGCGCTTAGTGCAAATAAGTTAAAAATAGTGTCGAGTGAGGTGGAGTTATCTGAGTCTATGTCGGGTAATAAGCCGCCAATAGAGCCTAAAAACCATAACCAAAGTGCGCCGTTTAAATCAATATGGCCTGCAGATAATAAAGTGGCTGAGCCCAAACCGGTGATGATGACTGCAGTATTAAGATGAGTATTGAAATTTGCCATTGTATCTCTTGATAGAAAAATAGGTTGGCATTCTAGCAACTGAAAACTTAATTGTTCAATTTACTTTAAAGGTTTGGATGTAAATCTATGTTTTAGAGGGCTGATTTATCACTTTCTACTAGTGTAGTTTTGTGAACAATGAAGTGAATTATAATTATTTTTATAAAAATCAATAATAAGCGTAGCTATTTTAGTTCAGCAGACTAAATGAAAGGTCATTTTTTATGAATCAAAATAGATATAAAGCATCGTTTCCTGCGCCTAACATTGGTAGTCACTATTTTGTTTCATCAACGTGGAGCAGTTATGGTTTTTGGGCTTTATTAGCACTGACTCCGCTTGCTCATTACATGATGTACTACAGTGAAGACGGTTTAGCGCACGGGGAAGATTTAAACACTTTAGGGTATGTAATATTTGGCGCTATTGCATTGTTTGTTTTAAATATTGCAGCCCAATCTATATCTTGGTTAGGCAGGCTTTTGGCAGTGGTTTGTTTTAGCATCAGTTTGTTCTTTATATTATTGCTAATCTACCTTAGCGCATATAGCCACTTTCCAATCGCTTATTTAGGTGCTATTTCGTATTTTGGCTTAGCGGCTTATTTTTATAATAAAGATTATTTAAAAGCCTTAAAAACGCTATAGCATTCGCTAGCTAATTTTTTATATCGTCATAAAAGGCCACTCTACCTCTGCCTGTTTCTTTTACGTGATAAAGGGTATTGTCACCGTTATGCATTAATTCGTGAAGTTCAGTGCCATCATAAGGGGCTATTGCAATACCTATGCTTGCACCTACTGCACATGCTTGTGTGCTTGAAATACTTACCTTTTGTTGTAGCTCATTTAATAGGGCGGTCGCATGTTTTTGTATTTCTTTTTTATCGACCTTATTTAGCTGCCGTGCAACTATAAACTCGTCACCGCCTAAGCGGATACACATATCGTTTTTTTGGTGGAAAAGCGTTTTAAATCGGTGCGCTGTTTCTATAAGCACTTTGTCGCCAGCTTCGTGGCCGTAGGTATCGTTAATAGGCTTAAATTTGTCTAAATCAATCATCATAACAACTAAATGACTGTTGTTATTTATGCATTCTCGAAGTGTTTTAGTAAGACGTTTTTCTCCGGCGCGCCTGTTTAATAGGCCGGTAAGTGGATCGTGATCAGCTTCAAATCGTGTTTTAAGCTCGCGCTCTGTACGTTCGGTTATATCATGTAAAATCACCTCTACTAAGGGCACTTGCTGTTGGCCTCGTTGGGTATTTCGCTGGTCAGTTAACCTTGCAAATAAACAATGAAACCATACGGTTCTATCACCTAGGCTACATTCAATATCTAAAGTGGCTTGAGAAGGTTTTTTGTTGTCACGAATAGCTAAAAGTAGACTTTGTAATTCATCAGCATTGTTAACTAAATCAGTAAAGTATACGTTTGATAATTGGTTTTCACTAAATACACTAAAATAGCGCTTAAATGCAGGGTTAGAGGTGGTTATAATGTTTTTGTCATTAAGCAAACAAATACCCGCACTAGCTTGCTCAAATATTAGCCTGAATTTGGCTTCTAGTTCTTGAGTTTTTTTACGCAGTGCTTGCTCGTTGCTGATTGTTAAATGCAGTTCGTGCATTAAGGCATTGATACCTCGGGTTAATCTGCTTATTTCATCTCGCTTACCTTGCTTATAAGTCAGCTTTGTGAATGTTTCGGGCTCGCTCGGGTTTATTTTAGCAAAGCTGTCGGTTAGGTCTTGAATTGGTTTAGTAAGCCAACGATGCACGACCAACGATACAAAAAAAGCAATAACAATGGATTGTATGAGCATTAAGATAAATTCTTTGATAAGTGCAGCTTGAGCTTGCTGTTTTATAAAGTTATCGTTTGGGTATATTGCCAGCTCACCTATATAAGTGTCGTCTAAAAAAGGGTGTACCAGTTTAACAATAACTGCTTCTTTGTTTTTATTTGTGGTGCCATTAGCAATGAACAGCTCAATTTCGCCTTTTGCATTTGCATCGCCTTCGAGGCTTGCGCCTTGGACTAAATCGTTTCTCAATAAGCCGTTTATTATTTCTTGGCTTAATTCTTTATCATTTATATAAGCGGCTATTGCTGCTGTTTTTTCTGTTGTTCGTGCTAACTGTTGTACTAGCTGATAGTTAGTGTTTTTCTTTTCTTTAAAACCTGAAAAGTACGACAACATTGACGACACAATAGATACGACAATTGCAATCATGGCAATTGAGAGTGCAACACGTATATAAAGGTTGTGGCTGTTAACTTTAATCAAACGTGTACACCACTTTAACTGCATCTGTTACTTTAGTTAGAGGGATATAACCTATGGCAAATTTTGATGCTGCAATTTTATTTATAACATCGTCTACGGATGTTGAGGGGGTGGGGGGCTTAGCGCGACCAGAAAATAGTAATCGTGCCCAATAGGCATTTATTTTTTGCTCGTCTTTATTGACCAGCTGTATATAAAAATCGTTTTTTAGTGCTGATTGAGCAGGTAAATCAAGTGGTTTTGAGGCCTCACCATCGGGGAAGGTTAAATAGCGTCCCATATAAATATCAATAATTTCTCGTTTTGATAGGGTGTTTATTGCATTGTTTTTATTTACCACTACAGCAAACTCTGTTGAATTAGCATAGGCGCTAGCAAAAAGCAGGTACCAAGCGAGTATTATATTTATGCAAAGGTTGCGAGGTTTTAACATAACTAAAACACCATACTCGCATTTAAGCTAATTATATGTACTTTGTTGCTTTTAGTTGCATCGTTTGGGTCAGCTAGGCTCCACAGACCGGCTCCTTCTGGCTTTATGTCAAAGCGGTCTAACTGGGCTTTTAGTGCAATGCGCTCAGAAAGCTGCCATTTAACTCCTATATTAATCACGTGTTGATGCACGTTAGTTATTTTTACAGCTGACTCTGTGATAGCTGCGAGTTGTTGTATGGGCGCAGAGGTTTGATCAGGTATGCCAGGCGGTATAATAGGGTCTGTGATTTTAACCACGTCGTCACGATTTTTAGCTGCTGAAAAACCAGTGTAAAAAATTGCATTATTTACCCTGTAACCAGCACTAACATAAGCGCTCAATACAGAGGGTGCCACTATCCAATCAGACTCTGAGACCCCTAATTCAGATTGAACAAGCCAATTATCATTATCGTAAGTGAGTCCAAAAGCAGCGTATTCTAGGGTATTGCCTTGGGTGTTAAATTTAGCCGATATACGTTGAGCTTGCGGCCAAATACTCTGTGGTACGGCGTCAAGTGCATCTATAAATGCATGTAAATTAGATGATTTATAGTCGCCTAAATTTGAATGTGATAACGAAAAGCGCATAGTCCATTCATCTAACATGTAATTTGCACTAAATGTAGCTAAGTTATCAAAATCAATAAAAAAATCATTGTTATAGGCTTTGAGCTTGGCAGTTGAGGTACCATAAGCGAGTTTTAAACGTAAAAAACCTTCATTTATATACTTGCTGTACTCTAGATCAATCCCATCAAAGTTGCTTGCTATGTTTGCAAATGAGTAATAAGAATGGGGCGGGCGTACCCATGTATAGGCGTATCCTACATAGGGGTATTCAGAAAGTAAGTAAAGATCGCTATTTAACCTGCCAACACGTAATGCCCAATGGCGCGAAGGGCGATAACGCACAAAAGCGAGTTCTAAATAATTATCAAAACTTTTAAAGGTGCGATCTTGTAGTACTACCTGAATAACAGAATCCCAATTTTTCGCCAGTGATACATTTGCTTGCCCGCCTAAAATTGAATCTCGTGTAACTGAAAAACCAGCTTCGTTTTTATTTGCATAGCTTGATGCAAAGCCAATATCTGAGTCGTCAGAGTAACTAAAAGTTAAAGACGCAAAGCCACTAAAATTGACATCTAGGTTGTTTGCGTAAGATTTATTTGTTACAAAACTTGCTAGTAATGCAATAGCAATTGCGCCTCGATGAAGCATATTAGCCCATGGTTGATAAAGTTTAATATAATGAAAAGATAGCACAATATATAAATATACCCACTTACCTCGTAATTTTTAACTAAATAATTAGACTGACTTAAAATCGTAATTTAGGTCATTTAGCATTACTTTAAAAACTGCGTTATTTAACGTTAGTCTTTTTTAAATTTAGCATGTGTAAAGTAAGCATTAATTTGAATGTTATACTATTGCAATAAGCGTTTGATATAGTATAACATTCACCACATTCTAATTTCCCCCTAATCGAGTTTGAATGTGAGTACACCTACAGAAGTAAATCAAACAACACCTATAGAATCTCAACAAGTTGAAAACACCAAAGGCACAATTGTTTCAGTAGAGTCATTAAGTTTCAGTATTAAAAATAACGCCATCTTAAAAAACTTAAACTTTACTGTAGGCTCAGGCGAAATATACGCGTTACTTGGTGGTAATGGTGCGGGTAAGTCAACCACCTTAAAAACGTTATTGGGTTTTAATAAGCCTACTCAAGGCTCAGTAAAAGTAGCGGGTAAAGAGGTAACACAGGCGCTTGATTTTGTACGCGGAAAAACTGCATATTTACCAGAGTCAGCAACGTTATACCCGCATTTAACAGCTCGCGAAAACGTAGAATATTTTTTATCTCTTGCTGATATAAAAAAAACCAATGAGCAAATTAATGCCGCGTTTAAGCGTGTTGCTTTACAAGAAGGGGCGTGGGAGCGCCCAATGCAAACGTATTCTAAAGGCATGAGGCAAAAAACCGCAATTGCACTAGCCATTTTACGTGAAGCCCCCATATTTTTACTTGATGAACCTACATCGGGATTAGACCCCGTTGCAATTGATGAGTTTAACCAACTAGTGCGAGAACTTGCATTATCAGGTGCCACTATTTTAATGGTGACACACGATGTGTATGGTGCCTGCCAAGTCGCTAACCGTATTGGTTTACTTAGAGCCGGTGAGCTGGTGGGCGAATTTGACGCCCCTGAAAACGGCCGTATTGATACCGAACAAGTACACGCAGCCTTTGCTCAAAGAGGCGTGAAATGAGTATCAATAACTTCTCAAAAGTGGTGATAGTTGCCAAAGATGAATGGCGCTATTGGCTACGCTCAAAACTGGCAATGACCGTTTTAGCTATCGGTTTATTATTAACGCTTTCATCGGTGGTAGTGACGGCCATTACCATGCACGAGCTGAGTCATACGCGTCATGAATTACAGCAAAACGCAGAGCAAAACTTTGTTGATCAGCCCGATCGCCACCCTCACCGAATGGTGCACTATGGGCATTATGCTTTTAGAACCCCAACCCCCCTTAGCACGCTCGATCCTGGTATTGATGCCTACACGGGAAATTCAATATTTTTAGAAGGGCACAGGCAAAATAGCGCCATGTTTGCTGAGCAGCGCCAAGGTACAGCGCTTACCAAATTAGGGAGCTTAACCCCTGCGTTTATAGTACAAACATTAGCGCCGTTACTGCTTATATTAATTGGTTACAGTTCTATTAGTCGTGAGCGTGAATCGCAAACCCTGTCGTATTTATTAGCGCAAGGGACTAAAGGCAGCACCCTTATTGCAGGTAAAGGCTTGGCGCTTCTTTCTATTGTTGGGCTGATTATTACTCCATTGGCGGTATCGGCGCTATTTACCCTAAGCGCGGGAGAGAGTGTATTAGCCGTTGTAAGCTTTATAGTGGGTTACGCAGTGTATTTGAGCGTGTGGGTGTTAGTGGTTTTACTTGCATCGAGCGTGTTTAATAAAAATAGCGGTAGCTTCACAGCGCTTGCGTTTGTATGGATTTTACTCTGTATTGTTATGCCACGTGTCGCCAGTACCAGTGCGTCTACTGCTGTGCCTTCGGCTGGAAAAATAGAAACCGATTTTGCAGTAAAAGCAGAGCTTAGAAAGTTAGGTGATGGCCATAACACCAACGACCCTGCCTTTAAGCAATTTAAACAATCACTCCTTAAAAAATACAACGTAAATAGTATTGATGAGCTGCCGGTAAACTTTAGAGGACTAGTGGCGAGTGAATCAGAAGCTAAACAAACCAAAGTACTAAATCATTTTGCAGAGCAACGTATGCAAGCCGAGCTCAAGCAAACGCAGGTATCGCGTTACTTTGGATGGGTATCTCCTATGGTGGCTATTCGTTCTTTATCGATGAATGTGGTAGGGACAAGTATAGAAACACATCATCGCTTTTTGCGCGAAACAGAACAATTACGATTTGATTTTGTACAAGGGCTTAACAAAGTACACATTGAAGAGCTTGATTATCAAACAGACATGAACCGCAATGCAGATGCTGCAGCCACTAAAAAAGCCCGCGTGAGCGCTGACAACTGGCAAATTCTGCAAGACTTTAATTTTAGTGCAGATAGCGCGCAAGTGCGCATGCAGCGCAGTATTCCCGCTTTTTTACAATTAATACTGTGGATTGTTGTGCTTTTAGGTTGCATTAAATTGGTAGGAAAACGCTTAATATGAGTTATTTAATTACACAACTTAGCCGTGAGTGGGGTTTTTTACTTCGCCAAAAATATTTAGTGGTATTACTTTTGTGCAGCTTTGTTTTATCAGCCTTTGCAATTTACAGCGGGCTAAGCGAAGTAAATGCGCAGCAGCAAACCATAGAGCGCTTAAAAGTAGCAGATCAAAGCGATCGCGCTAAAGTTCAAAATAAGCAAACTGATCCTGGTATGTTGGCTTATTACAGTTTTCATTTAACTTACTCTCAGCCTTCGAACCTTGCGTTTGCGGCCCTAGGTGAGCGCGATATTTTTCCGTGGAAACACCGCATTAATTTATTAGCACTTGAGGGACAAATTTACGAAAGTGATGCGCAAAATGCTGAGCTTGCGCAAGCGGGTAAAATCGACTTTGTATTCGTAATTAGTGCGTTAGCACCGCTGGTTATTATTTTGCTGTTTCATGATTTATTTGCAAATGAGCGTACTAGCGGTAGGCATGATTTACTTGTTACTACAGCTAAGTCGTACTTTGCGTTATGGGGCGCACGTATAACGGTGAGATTTATTGCGGTTATGGTGTGTTTAATGTTGCCATTTTTAGTTGGTGCATTTATAGCTGGGGCAACTGCGCTAGACATTGTTTATGTATCACTATTATGTATTGCTTACCTTGGTTTTTGGACTGCACTTAGCGTGTGGTGGGGTAAAAAGGCAAGCAGTGCACCGCGTGTTGCATCGAGCTTAATAGGCGTGTGGGTATTGTTTGCGTTTATTATTCCTATTCTAGGTGATTTGGCTATCAATAAGTCAGTGTACTCACCAAAAGGTGGCGACATTATGCTTACTCAGCGTGAGGCTGTTAACGATGCGTGGGATTTACCAAAGTCGGCCACGATGGAACCTTTTATTGAGCTTTACCCAGCTTTAGCACCTTACACCCGTATGAGTAGTGAATTTGAGTGGAAATGGTACTACGCATTTCAACAAATGGGTGATGTAAAAGCGGCTAAGTTGTCGAAGGCGTATAGAGATGCGGCGGAAAAAAAATACGACTTAGCAGGTGTTGTGTCGTGGTTTTCGCCACCGCTGTTACTGCAGCGCAGCCTTACGCGTGCAGCTGACACTGATTCGATTGCGGCTTATGCGTATGAGCAGAAAATCAGAGATTATCATCAACAATTGCGTGAGTTTTATTACCCTTGGTTATTTTATAAAGGTGACCCCACTAAAACTGCACTAGAGAATATGCCTCGCTTTGACACACCAAAGCAATAATCGATTACACGCGCTAAACGCCTTGTTTAGCGCAATTATAAAAACACAACAAAAAACATTTAAATAACACAAGGTTCACAATGAAAACCAATCGAAAAGGGCTTAAGCTCACCTATTTAAGTACTTGCCTAGTAAGCTTATTTAGCAGCCAAGTAATGGCTGCTGAGCAAAACCAGCAAAGTACAAGCGTAAAGGATGACGCAATTGAAAAAGTAACTGTTGTTGCATCTCGCCAGGCTTACCAAGGTAACTTTAGCTCTTTAGAAACCCCGCAGTCTGAGCTCAAAATTGACTTAGAAGCCCTTGAAAACGCAGGTGCTGTAAGTCTTGATCAAGCCCTTGATTTATCAGCCTCCGTTGCGCGTCAAAACAACTTTGGTGGACTGTGGAATAGCTTTGCATTACGTGGCTTTGTAGGCGATGAAAACTTACCAAGCAACTACTTAGTAAATGGCTTTAATGCAGGACGCGGTTTTGGTGGCTCGCGTGACTTATCGGGTATTGAGTCCGTTGAGGTGTTAAAAGGCCCTCGTGCGGCTTTATTTGGCCGCGGCGAGCCAGGAGGAACGGTAAACTTAGTTACTAAACGCCCAACCTTTGATACCGAAGGCGAAATTAAGCTTTCTGTAGGTAGTTTTGATACTTACCGTGCCGATGTTGATTATACCACACCGCTTAGTGACGACGTAGCAATTAGGCTTGTTGGTTTTTACGAAGACGCCGAAAGTTTTAGAGATACGATAGAAACCACCAAACAAGGATTTAGCCCATCAATAGTGTGGAATATTAATAATAACAGCCAGCTTATATACGAGCTTGAATACAGCGAACAAGAAGTACCGTTTGATAGAGGTGTATTAGCCATTGATGGCGAGCTTGGCCTTATTCCTGAGAGTCGCTTTTTAGGTGAGCCGGGCGATGGCCCAATTGAAGCCGATGTACTAGGGCACCAGTTAGAGTATATTCATGATTTTGATGATAACTGGAGTATTTTATTTGGTGCAAACTACCGCGATACGTCTATGGAAGGCTTTGCAACCGAAACCGGTTTTGGTGGCGTAGTAGATGGCGAAGTAAACCGCTTTAGACGCTACCGCGACTTTGACGCAAAATACCACGTATTGCGTGCAGAGCTAAGCGGAAGTATTGAGCTGGGCGGTTTTGAGCACCGTTTAATAATGGGTATAGATAGCGATAAATTTGAAAACGATCAAGTGATTTTGCGTGTACGTGGCGATCAATACATTAATGTATTTGACCCTGTTTACGGTGCGTACGAATTACCAACACCAACATCTAATACTGACCGCGTAGAAATTCAAGAGTCGCTAGGCATATTTATTCAAGATCAAATAAGCTTAACCGATAAATTAGATATTCGTATTGGTGCACGTTTTGATGATTATGAGCAACGTTTAACTAATCGTTTAGCAAACACTAAAACTAAACAAACTGAATCACGCGTGAGCCCGCAGTTTGGCTTGGTTTATGAAGCGAGCGATTATATTTCTGTTTATGGTGCTTACGGTGAAAACTTCCGTCCGCTTTCGGGCGCTGATGCCAATGGCGATGGTTTTGAGCCTAACCAATCTACCTCTACAGAAGTGGGGGTTAAATTTACTCTAAATGATGGCGCCTTATTTGGTACTGTTGCGGTGTTTAAAGTAGAGCAAGACAATATGCTCGTGGTAGACGACCCTACCGCGTTTACTTATGCAGCGATTGGTGAAGCTCAAAGTAAAGGGATAGAAATTGATATAACGGGTGAGCTTAGCGATAGTTTAGAAATTTGGGCGTCGTATGCGTATGTTGATGCCCAAATAGAAAACTCATTTTTTGATGCAAACTTTGGTTACACTGTTGAGGCGGGAGAGCCACTTTTAAATGTACCAGAGCACCAACTTAGCTTACAGCTGGTTAAATCGAGCGAGCTTGCTGGTAAAGCTATAAAATTTGGTGGTGGGCTGTTATATGTTGACAACCGCAATGGCTTTTTTGGTACCGACTTTGAGTTACCCAGCTACACAACCGCGCGTGTTTTTGTAAACTATGATGTAACAGACGCGATTGGCATTACCGCTGAGGTAAATAACGTATTTGATGAAACGTATTACTCCAACTCGTTTGCAGATGCATGGGTACAACCTGGTACACCTCGAAATGTTAAGTTTTCTGCCTCTTATAAGTTTTAAAATGCTTTAAGCTAAAAGTGCAGCGACAGCCCATTCGCTGTAAATTAAAAGGTCGCTTATTTTAAGCGACCCTTTTTATTTTTCCCGTTTGTATTTTTCAAATATCTTATTGTACTCGCCTGACTTTTTTAATTTTTGTAGCTGAATATTAAAGTCATCACGCAGCCTTTTTGATTTAAATAAATATCCGTTAGGGCTTTTGCCAAAAAGCGCAAAGTGCTGTACTGCTTGTTGGGTGTTAATACCTTTGAGGGTTGAACGATAATAGTCAAAGCTGTGTTTATCCATCTGAATAACATCAGTTTTATTTGAAAAAAGCATTTTTACTTGCAGTGATTGGTCGTGAACTTCGTAATATTGTGTGTTTGCATTTGCCATTTTTGCATATTCTTCACCTAAGTGTATGTCGGCTCTTGGCCATGAGATTAAGCTATGGTTAGCTAAGTCAGCTATTTTTTTAAAGTTAAATTGTTTGCTTTTTAAAGCTATTGCCACATTTTCGTATCCATAGGCTGCATCAGAAATATAACCATCTAGCAGGTTACCATTAGCGGTGTTTAAATTGATGTCGGCTAATATGTCTATACTCCCTTCAACATACCCTTTAACACGGCGAGTATAAGGGTAATACCGAGGCTCTATTTTGAAACCTAAGGGGGTTAAGGCAGCTTTAATAATATCGAGTGTGATGCCACTATTACTTTGTGACATGACATAGGGCGGTAATGTTTCACCTAAACCAACAACTAAACTTTGTTTTGCAGGTGCTGCATCAATAAAGGGTGATATAAGTAAAAAAACTAGACTATAAATTGTTAACTTCATTAGGTTGTTTTAATTAACTTGCATAGTAAAAATATAGTAACTAAGTGGTTATGCAACAAGTTAATAGCCCATTAAAGTATTATTAAATACCTTTAATGGGCAAATACTAGGAGCAAAAGGTTAAACTTGGCACCGTTTTAAAATGGTGCATAGCCGTCTTGCGTGGTTTTTGGCGTGGTCCAACGATCTTTTGCATCAATATCTACACGTTTTGATCCCGGTGCAGGTATACGACCGTTATCGCCAAAAAGCCATAACACTAAGTTTGTTCTGTCGCCACTGGTGATAGGTTTTGCAGCGTGTGGCACACTGCCTTTGTGGATCATGGCGGTGCCTGGTTTAAAGCTTAACTGCACAACTTTAGCGTTTACTTGGTCGTAAAAATCAAGCTCTGAACCGCTAAACTCTTCCCCAGGTAAGTTTAAATTAATATTTAATGTTACCGATGATGCATCGGTATGCGGACGAATAGACGCATCGGTACTTGGATCGTAATAAATAGAAAAGCCAAATGTTTGCGTATCGTAACCCATTATTTCGGGAAACAATAAACGTGAAATAGGGCGCATGTATGTATTTAATACTTGTTTATAAAATGCCTGAAAACTTGGCGCTGCTAAATAACCCTCTGAGCGTTTGTCGAGCATGGCACCACGGCGATTTAATACAATACCGTACGGTGGACGCATAGGAATGTTAGCATTCCATACTTTTTCTAGGTAACCACGTAGAACGGCTAAACGCTCAGGATCGAAAAACTGAAATTGGTACACATCAGTCGCTACTTCTTCTAAAAGCGCTTTTACAAAATGTTCTTTTGATGGGTTTTGCCATGCAGCATTGACGGCTTCACGTAAGTTTTTATCTAGTAATGAATCGTCAAGGGTAAAGGTGGTTGTATCTACTTCGGTTTCTTCCCACTCTTTCCAGGCTTGTGTGAGTAGTTGGTCGTTGTTATACCAAAAATGCTGTACAGAGTGCTCACGATTTAACATGGCCTCTCTTGAGGGTAACGCTAGAGCACGAGCAAGTTGTAATTGGGTGGCAGACATAATGTGTAACTCCAGTTGTTGAATTAGGTTTTATCAATCTAGGAGTGCAATTTATTATATTTAATAAAGTAGATAAACGGACTGCTTTAGGAAACAGAATCAAAATAATATTTATAATTAGGGGGAATGTATAGAATTAGCTGTTAGCTGTTAGCTGTTAGCTGTTAGCTGTTACGTTATAATTTTAAATGGATTTTGTATGTTGCCAAAATGTCTTAATTGCGAAAAGAATATATCATTAGCTTGGTTTGTTGTTGCTCGTATGTCTACAAAGTATAGGTGTACTCAATGCGGGACACTGCATGAGTTTACCCAAAGGCATAAGCTGATTGGTATTATTGCTGTAATTCCTCTGATAATTTTAGTGAATATTTTTTAGAAACTATTATTCCATCTTCGGTATTAAGGTTTGTATTTCTTTTAGTACTAGCAGTTACTGTAATGGTTTTTATACCTAAACAATATAGACTTTCAGAGCATGATAATTTGAAAAAATAGGTTAAAATTACTTATTAAAAGATGGGTTTGTGTAAACCCATCAAGCGTTTAACTATAGACTTTTAATGTGTGACTCTATCGCCCCAAATTTCTTCTAGGCGGTTATCGCGGCCACAGCGCCAACGGTAAGTGTTGTAGCGTATAGGGTTATTTTTGTAATAATCTTGATGGTAGCTCTCTTTACCTTTTATTGGGTAAAAAGTGCTGGCATTAAGTATGGGCGTGACCACTGTTTGATTAGGAAACTCCTCGACAACGGCTTGCTTAGTTTGCTCTGCTATTTTACGTTCTTGCTCGTTAGCTACAAAAATTGCACTTAAATAACTTGGGCCTTTATCACAAAATTGGCCTTTGGCATCGAATGGATCAATATTTACCCAAAAATGATCAAGTATGCCTTTATAGCTTACTACGTCAGGGTCATAAGTAATTTGCACGGCTTCATAGTGGCCTTGGTGATTACCATTGTAGGTAGGGTTTTTAATTTTACCGCCTGTAAAGCCTGATATAACGTCTTTAACGCCTTCTAGTTTTTCAAAGTCGCTTTCCATACACCAAAAGCAGCCACCGGCTAGCACCGCTTTTTCGGTTTTGGCTGCCTGTGTAAAAGTGCTAAATAAAATTGTGGCAGATGTTAATGCAAGCGTAAGTGATTTTTTCATAAAATGATCCACCTGTGGTATGAGTTTATATATTCTTAATAGTTAGACCCGTTCATTGTAAATTCTATTTCATTGTTTTTAGAAGACTAACGCGAACAGCATAAAAGATAATATACGTAAAAATTATAAATTAAGGCCAAATGAACATTTAAAAACTTATAGGCTTAAAGTTGTATTTTTAAAAGTGTGTTATTAAAGTGAAATCATTAATAAAACGGCAGGTATGAAATGAATCAGTTAACTGAAAAATCGATTGGTTGTCCGTATTGTGGAGAAACCATAGACGTTTTACTTGATGCAGCAGATATAGACGCGCCATATATAGAAGATTGTCAAGTATGCTGCAGACCGATTTCGTTTGTCGTATTCGACGATGATAATGAGCTTAAAGTTAATGTATACAGTGAAGATGATACATTTTGATTGGCGTTACTAGCTATAAAGCAGGCTGTAAAGGGGCAGCCTGCTTTTTATAAAGTGCTAGCTATCTTGCTCTCGGGCTAGTTGGTTTGGTAATAACTCTTCTACTATTTCGCGAGCTGAAAGTGTATAACGTGTGCCATCAAACATAACAGAAGTAAACTCGTTAATGTTGGTAATACCTGTTAGGGTCCAGCCTTCACCACGTTTAGGGCAGTATACAGTGGTGGTGGGTTGAATTACTTTAAAATCGTCACTCATTATTGCTCTCAATATTAGCTATAAGATAATACTTGTTAATACGTTATGGTAAGTTAATAATGCTTAACCATAAAGCGCTATTTTAACTCCTGTATAAAATGTTTAAAACAACTCACCTTGAACGTGTTACTTTGCGTTTAATTACCCACAAACACGGCCCGCAGTTATTTTTTATTTTAAACCACCCGCAAGTGAGTCAGTTTAACGATTACAAAACGCCACTGAGTAAAAACCAAATCAAACAGTTAATACAAGATGATATTAACGGCTATTACGAGGGCGAAGTGATCAGAGTGGCAATTGAACATAATATTACAGGGGAGTTAATGGGGACCTGTGGGCTTTATAATTTAACTAAATGTAAAAGTAAGGCATTTATTGGTTTTGAGCTTCACCCTAACTTTTGGGATAAAGGCGTTATGTTTGAAGTGATCACCGGTTTTATAGACACACTTAAACAACATATTGACCTTAAATATTTAAGTGCTGAGGTAAGTGCCCATAATGCGCGCTCGCACAATTTACTTTTAAAATTGGGGTTTAGTTTGCGCGAGCATTCTATATGGCATAAACAGTTATAGCTAATATGCATTAAAAAAACTCATCATTATAGGAACAAATAAAATATAAAGTTTAGTCTATTTGACTTATAGTGAAGTGTAAGCAAATGAATTTGTTACCCGAGTTTTTAAAACGTGTTCGCTTAACAAGGATTTTATATGCTAGAAAAACTATCTCAAGATGCCCTCGTTATTTGGGCCACTATCGACCCAATAGGTACCATGGCGCTATTTGCGGCGCTTACTTCTCATTTAACAGATCAACAACGCCGTAAAACTGCATTTAAAACGGTGCTTTATGCAGGGGCTGTGCTACTTGGATCTATTTTAATAGGGCAGCTAATACTTAATGCAATGGGTATTCGGTTGGTTTCGTTTCAGTTAGGGGGCGGAATTATATTGTTTTTGTTTGGACTACAAATGATTTTTGGCAGCGACTCTAATAAAGCAAAGCAAGATCCCGAGCACGATATTGCAGTGTTTCCGCTGGCTATACCCGCAACAGCTACGCCAGGGGCTATTTTAGCTGTAATACTGCTTACCGATAACCACATACACCCCATCACCACTCAAATAGGTACTGCGTTGGTTACGCTTGGTGTATTAGGAGTCACATTAATACTGCTATTACTTTCGGGTAAAATTATTAAGCTAATTGGTACGGGCGGCGCCTCTATTTTAACGCGCGTAATGGGGATGATACTAGCTGCTTTTTCGGTAGAGCTGATAATGACTGCACTTGAAGTTAAGCGGTGGGTAACGCTGGATTAAATATCTCCTAAACATTTAAAGGAATGACGGC